>Ga0308395_1000041_pt1 | contig 134030 bp, 125 predicted proteins | sample Hotspr20SampleP4_FD_202097 | JGI IMG/M metagenome (GOLD analysis project Ga0308395, IMG submission 202097) | Hot spring phototrophic mat microbial communities from Mushroom Spring, Yellowstone National Park, Wyoming, United States - 20050930_P4 ... | reverse complement strand
CCTGGAAGAACGCTTCATCCGTCTCGAAGAGCGTCAAGCCGCCTTAGAAGAACGCCAGATCGCCCTCGAAGAGCGTCAGGCTGCCCTGGAAGAACGCTTCATCCGTCTCGAAGAGCGTCAAGCCGCCTTAGAAGAACGCCAGATCGCCCTCGAAGAGCGTCAGGCTGCCCTGGAAGAACGCTTCATCCGTCTCGAAGAGCGTCAAGCCGCCCTGGAAGAACGTATCATTCGTCTCGAAGAACGTATGGCAGACGTAGAGGAGCGCCTGACCCGTCTAGAAGAACGCCAGGTAGAAGTAGAAGAACGTCTCACACGCCTTGAACACGTTGTGGCCGAGCTGGTCGAAGTGCAGAAACGCCACGAAGAACAACTCTATAGACTAAACCAGCGGGTTGACGAGATGACGGATGATATTGGCGAATTGCGTGGTGACATGCTCGAAATCCGTTATCGCCAACGCGCCTTCAGCTATTTTGGAAAAATTGTCTCACGGGCTCAGGTAGTTGACCTGCAAGAAATCTGGTCTGACAAAATTGAACCTATCCTTACCGAAGACGAGCGTGATGAATTACTCTCGTTAGACCTGCTAGTTCGTGGGCAGTTAAAACACTCACTTGAAGAGCTAACCGGTAAATCAGAACTCTGGCTGGCTATAGAAGTTTCTGGCACAGTGGACCAAAACGATGTCAAGCGAGCCAGGCGAAGGGCTGATCTTTTAGAAAAAGCAGGGTTTCCTGTGCTTCCTGTCGCGGCCGGTCGGATAGTAACCGAAGGAGCCGTTGCAGTCGCAAGGGACAATGGGGTTTTGTTGCAGAAGAACGGAGTTTTGCTCTATCTAGAAGAAGCGCTAAAACGGCTTAGCAGCTCAAGTCAGAATTAGAAATGTAAATTTATTGGACAGACAAAGGTGAGCGTAGTGGACAGAAGGTAGACTGCTCAATTTCGAAGGTTCTCAATTCTACTTGGTAATTAAAAATGGATGGTTTATTAAATCATCGAGAGCCGGATACGCCGCTTCCGGCTCTCTCTAAGGAGGAGAAGAAGAGAAATCGCCCTTCGATTGTCAGTTTACCAGACATCCCAAAGAAATGCTTGACGCTTAACCTACGATTAACCTACGCTAACCCAACAATTTTGCAGGTTTCGAACAAATCACGATGAATTTTGCAATCCAAACCAACCATCTCAGCCGCATTTATAAAATTCGCGGCAGCAAGAAGAACAGTCCGAGAGAATTGGTCGCTTTACAAGATGTCTCTTTGGAAGTCCATCCAGGAGAGCTTTTTGGCTTGCTCGGGCCGAACGGGGCTGGGAAAACTACCCTGATAAAAATCTTAATCACTCTACTCGCTCCCACGTCTGGAACAGCACTGGTCTGCGGCTATGACGTCGTCAAAGAGGCGCATAAAATTCGGCCGATTATTAACATGGTCTCTGGCGGGGAGTCTTCGGGGTATGGATTATTGACCGTGCGCGAGAATCTTTGGATGTTTGCTCAATTTTACGGCTTAAGCTCCAAAGAAGCCAATCGGCGCATTGCGCAATTGCTCGAAGTTGTCGGCCTAGCAGATCGAATCAACACCAAATCATCTGACCTCTCAACTGGCTTACGCCAAAAGATGAACATTGTCCGTGGATTCCTCACCGACCCTCAAGTCTTATTTCTCGATGAACCCACCCTGGGGCTGGATGTCGGAGCATCTCGAGATGTACGCCGTTTCATCCGCCAATGGTTGGATGACCATCCTGAACGCACGATTCTGTTGACCACCCACTACATGGCAGAAGCTGAAGAACTGTGCGATCGCGTTGCCATAATCAATCAAGGGCGTGTTTTAGCCTGTGACACACCAGCCTCCTTAAAACACCGCCTACAACGAGAAGCCATTTACCATCTAGAAGTCAGCCAGGTTGAGAACCATTATTCAGAGCATCTCAAGGCTATTCAAGGGATTCGCAAATTTCTGCTCCGTCCTCGGGATGGCTACGCAGTCCTGGAACTTATTCTCGATCAAGATGAAACCCTTGCAGCAGTGGTTAATGCTCTAACGGAAAACAAGGTGCGCATTATCAACCTGCAAAAACGCGAACCAACCCTTGAAGATGTTTTTGTCGATCTGGTCGGAAAAAGCATGGAGGATGTCGAACGTGGCAACAACGGTGCCAACCCTTCCGAAAGCTAGCTCCTGGAAATTGTTTTTTAAGACAGTTTTCGCGCGTGCCTATCCGCGTATCGTGGGACAGCAGTGTGAAAAATCGTGGATGTTTTTCGATATCTTTCTCCCTATCCTGAGCATTGCTGCTTACGTTTATGTCTATCGTGCGATCGGAGCCCCCGAAGAATACATCGGGTTTGTCGTCTTGGGGGGTGCAATGACCGCTTTTTGGTTGAATGTCTTATGGAGTATGTCCAGCCAGTTGTACTGGGAAAAAGAGCAAGGGAATTTAGCTCTTTATATTATGGCGCCTAGCTCCATGATGGCAATTTTACTTGGCATGGCTTTGGGGGGAATGATAGCAACGCTTTTGCGCGCCATAGTCATTCTGTTCATCGGAGGTTGGTTATTTCAGGTGCGCTTTGTCGTTACTGATTTCTGGACGTTGCTGCTGGTTTTCTTCTTAACAATGACTGCTCTTTATGGTTTGGGGATGATGTCTGCCTCACTCTTTTTACTGCTCAGTCGGGAAGCCTGGCATTTAGCGAACCTCGCCCAGGAGCCAATCTATCTGATTTCGGGTTTCTATTTCCCGGTTAAGAATCTGGGGTTTTGGCTGGCGCTCAGCGCTTCTCTAATTCCCTTAACCATGGGCTTGGATGCCATGCGTCAACTAGTGTTCCCATCTGCTGCCCAATTCGGTTTCCTTGATGTGCGTATCGAAGTGATAGGATTATCAGTTTTATGCTTCATTTTCCTGCTTGGTGCCCGTTATCTGTTAAATTACATGGAAAAATTATCAATTCAGGAAGGGCGTTTAACTGAGTCACGGCGTTGAGACAAGGATCACAAATGCAAACACGATTAGCAAGCTTTCTCTCTTTTTCCTGGCGTTCGTTTCGATTGGCAACCTGGCTGGGTTGGCAAATCGAGTCGAATTGGGCCGATCCATTTCTCTTCACCATCTATTCGCTCATCAAACCCCTCTCCAGCGCAGCGATTCTGGTTATCATGTACAGCATCATCACCAAGGCGAATTTCGATTCGCCGATCTTCCCCTATATCTACTTGGGTAATGCCTTCTATATGTACGTTGGGCATGTGATGACCGGTATCTCGTGGGCGGTAATTGACGATCGCGAACACTATAAGACGATGAAATACATCTATACTGCGCCGGTGCACTTCCCATCGTATTTGCTTGGCAGGGGTGTAGCGCGCTTTATTATCGCCTCCATATCGGTTGTTGTGACCATCGTCTTCGGGATGCTCTTCCTCAATATCTCGATCGATCTCACTCAAGTCAATTGGGTTTTTTTTTGTATTAACTCTCCTTACTGGGGTCGTGATGCTAGCGCTCATGGGCTTGACTCTGGCAGGAATCATGTTGTTGCTGGTTCATCACATGTTCGGGGTCGGCGAGGCGGTAGCAGGCGCTCTTTATCTATTCAGTGGGGCCATTTTTCCATTAGAGGTATTGCCAGTTTATCTACGTCCGATCGGCTTCTTAATGCCCATTACGTACTGGCTAGAGCTTCTACGTCGCCTTTTGGTTGGCACGGTTGCCTCCAGCTTTCCCACCTTACAAAGTTTTTCCAATGTCCAACTTTTTCTCATCTTAATCATCCTGACCCTTTTCTTTGCTATATTATCCGCCATCGTGTTTCGCGCCTGCGAAAACCGAGCAAAAGAACTGGGACTAATTGATACCGTTACCAATTACTAACCTGAGGAGCTGACGATGAAATCAAAAACCGGTTCTCGCCTATCCCGTCTGATCGTTGCCTATCTACCCCAAACACCTTTTGGTCAAATTGGTCTGGCAGCAACGGAAGGCGGATTAGCTTTTCTCGAAATGCAGACCAACCCGGAAAGATTTGAAACAAAATTAAAAGAACAGGGATTCCTTCCGGATGCTAAAGATTTACACCTATTAGACGAGGCTATCGAGCAATTGAAAGCCTATTTTCAGGGAACCTGCACAGCGTTCGACGTAACCATTGACTGGCAAAGATTCACCCCTTTTCAGGAAGTCGTCCTGCGGCAAACACTTGCAATTCCGTATGGAGAGGTTAAGACATATGCTCAGATTGCCTGTGCAATCGGCAAACCACGCGCTGCCCGAGCAGTGGGACAAGTTGAATCACACAATCCCATCCCAATCATTATTCCCTGCCATCGAGTGATTGGCAGCGACGGCTCACTGCATGGTTATGGCGCCGCTGGCGGTTTACACACCAAGGCACGCTTACTTGAGCTCGAAGGGGTAAAAATCTAAACGAAAGGAGAAGGTCTATCATGCCTGAAGCTGTCATTATCGATGCAGTGCGCACCCCGATTGGAGCTCTAGGAGGCGTCCTGGCTACCGTACGGCCAGATGACCTTGCAGCTCACATCCTGCAGGCGCTCGTTGAACGAACGCAAATTGATCCCTCTCTTGTCGAGGAAGTCTACCTGGGTTGCGCCAATCAAGCTGGGGAGGACAATCGTAACATAGCCCGCATGGCGCTGTTATTAGCTGGCTTCCCGGTGCATGTCGCAGGAGTAACAATCAATCGGCTATGCGCAAGCGGATTAAATGCCATCAATCAAGCTGCCCGGGCGATCAAAAGTGGCGAGGGTGAGGTCTTTATCGCTGGAGGCGTGGAGAGCATGTCCCGCGCTCCTTATTCCATTCCCAAAGCCGAACGCCCTTTCGCGTTTGGCAATCTAACCGCCTGGGATACCGCCTTAGGTTGGCGTTATCCAAATCCCAAGATACAATCCCTTTACGGAATCGAATCGATGGGGGAAACCGCTGAAAACTTGGCTGAACAATATCCAGAGATCACCCGCGAAAGGCAAGATGCTTTTGCTCTGTCCAGCCATCAACGTGCCATTGCCGCCATCGATAACGGAAAGTTTGCTGAGGAAATTGCTCCCGTCCCGGTACCCCAACCGAAAGGAGAGCCAATTTGGGTCGACACGGATGAGCGCCCGCGGCGGGATACATCAATGGAATCCCTGGCGCGCCTAAAACCAGCTTTTCGGCCTAATGGCACCGTGACAGCCGGCAACTCCTCTGGATTAAACGACGGCGCTGCTGCCCTGCTGCTCGCCAGTAGAGAAAAAGCGACTGAATTAGGACTAAAGCCCATGGCGCGCATTGTTGCCAGCGCCGCTGCCGGAGTGTCGCCGCGAATCATGGGCATTGGGCCGGTTCCTGCCACCCAAAAAGCACTCCAACGCGCTAGGTTGTCCATTCAAGACATTCAACTTATCGAGCTTAATGAGGCTTTTGCCGTCCAAGCACTGGTGGTAATGCAGGAATTAGGTCTCACCCACGAAATCACAAACGTCAACGGCGGCGCTATTGCATTAGGGCATCCCTTGGGCTGCTCCGGTGCACGAATCATGACCACTCTGCTACATGAAATGCGCCGACGCGCCCCAACCGCTAAAAGACCATTTTATGGGCTGGCAACCTTATGCGTTGGTGTTGGACAGGGAGAAGCCACTATTGTAGAATGGCTTTATGATTCGTAGAAAAACAGGAGGCAAAGATATGAGCAACTTATCTTTACTATATCTCTCCCGTCAGGACGTTGAAAAAGTCGCCCTGGACATTCCTACGATTATCGATTTGCTAGAAAAAGCATTCCGTGAAAAAGGCGAAGGGAAAGTCGAACTGCCTCCCAAACCCGGCATTCATACCCGACCAAACTCCTTTATTCACGCCATGCCAGCCTATATCCCTTCCCTTCATTCGGCAGGCATCAAATGGGTTAGCGGTTACCCGGATAATCCCAAAAGAGGGCTGCCTTACATTTCCGGTTTGCTGATACTCAACGATGAGGAAAGCGGTCTTCCTTATGCCGTGATGGATTGCACCTGGATCACTGCCTATCGCACAGGGGCCGCTTCGGCGCTTTCAGCGAAGTACCTTGCTCGTCCAGACTCAAAAACGCTTGGAATCATCGGCTGCGGTGTGCAAGGGCGCACTCATACCGAGGCAATGACCACGATGTTTCCGATTGAACGTCTTTACGCTTATGACATTCTCCCTTCCGCTCAGGAGAAATTTATCGCCGAAATGGGCGCAAAATTCCCCAAAATCGAGTTTGTGCCAGCCACTCACCCCAGGGAAGTCGTCATCCAAAGCGAGATTGTGGTCACCGCCGGCCCGATTCTAAAAAATCCATCGCCAACAATTGAAAAAGACTGGTTACAACCCGGCGCCTTTGCTACTGCTTTGGACTTCGATTCTTACTGGAAAGGTGAAGCACTGCAACAAATTGACAAATTCACTACTGACGACTTAGCCCAAATGGAATACTACCGCACCCTTGGTTATTTCAAAGAAACTCCCCAGCCGTATGCTGACCTCGGAGAAATTGTCGCCGGTAAAAAACCTGGTCGCCAGTCCCCAACCGAGCGCAGCATGGCCATGAATCTGGGTTTAGCGATGGATGATATGGCAGTTGCGCCAACCATCTATCAAAAGGCAAAGGAAATGGGTCTAGGGGTGTGGTTGCCTTTATAGGTCCGTAGTGATGAGAGAAACCCTCTAAATATAAAAATGCTCTTTATCCACTTCTTCACGCAGGATGCGCAGTTCTTCGTTGGTTGGAGGGGGATTTTCTTCTATTGTTTCGGCTAACAACAGCTCAAAACCAGTCTCGGCGATCACTTGCTCCGTCGAGATACCCGGCTGTGTCGCCAGCAACATCATTTCTTTGGTCGCCGGATGAAAACCCAACACAGCCAGGTTTGTGACCACTCGATACGGTCCGGTATTCGGAGGCAATCCAGCTCGCTCCCTGCTGCCTGGTCCATCCAGATAGCCCGGTGTGGTAATAAAATCCACTTTTTCGACAAATCGTTTACGGTCGTGACGCATAATAATAATCGTTTTCCAACAATGCGACCCGACATCGTTTGCTCCACCACTGCCCGGCAAGCGCACTTTTGGATGATGATAATCACCAATTACCGTACTGTTCAAATTGCCATAGCGATCGATTTGCGCTCCTCCAAGGAATCCGAATTCAATAAAACCCCGTTGCGCGGTTTCGACAATATCACAAATTCCCGAAGCCGCAACAGCGCGATGAAAGGTATTTTCCTCTCCCACAGCGATCGGAATCCGTTCCAAAATGGCCCCTGTGCCGCCAAATTCAAAGATCGGCACCAAATTCGGCGCATGCATTCGTTGCGCCAAAGCGGCTGCCAGTAAGGGGATTCCGGTGCCAATAAAAGCCGTCGTCTTGTCCGGCATCATCCGCGCCGCCGTGCAAATTAACAATTCGGTCGGATTGTACTCTAATTCGCTCATTTCAATCTGCCCTCCCCGAATGCCTTAAGCTCTCCAGATGCTCTCTTCCAATCAAGTCTAAATAAGCCTGATGATTTGGAACATCGAAAATATATTTCTGGAAATACGCCAGGGTGGTTTCTTCAGTTTTGGCTGCTTCCACCCATTCCCGAATTTTTTCTTCATCCCGGCGGTAAACATAACACATTTCTCCTGGATGAGAACCAAAAGGTGCATGGACAACTGCATCCACCAAATAATACGGAATCATCGTGCGATTAGGATAGCGCCTAATTTCTTCTTCGTCAATGATTTCTTCAGCGCTAATAATAAGTCTCTTCGACGCTCGAGCCATTTCGGCGGCAAAGCCACTAATGCCCTCGATCTGAGCGTTTCCGTACTTGTCTGCGCGATGAACATGGATTAAGCCCACATCCAAAATTAAGGCCGGCAATAAACAGATTGGTTTGCCCGTAAAAGGACATTCGACGACTTTTGCAGCACTGTGCTTGAGCGTATCAGTCCCCAGATTGGAGCGAACAGGGATAAAAGGAACCCCCATTGCGGCCGCCTTAAATCGCCAGGCAATACTGGCATTACTCCAATCTACAACCGTCTCTACCCGCCCGCTTTCAACTTCACGGCGCAAGCCGTTTGAAACACCATACACTTCGAGCCCGACATAAGTAATGTCGATTTCCTTGACCGTATGGGCTGCCAACAACATATCCAGTTCCATCACCCCCTGTCCGGCTAAACGCAAATTCTTTTTACCCTGGCGGATAATTTCCCTGACTAACGACATGGGACAACGCACCGTGCCATAAAGCTCGGTGCCAATGTAATCGCCATTGTGAATAAAGCGGCTCACCGCTTCCGCTTCACTCATCCGTTTGTCCACCAGTTCCTTGCTTTTCTGACGATTCCACTCTCGGAAAGCGTCAATATCTGGCGGTTGGATTAATTTGCCGCTTCCGGATTCAAGGATTTTCATCCGTCCCCTCCTTTGGACAAAATCACGGGTTTATGGCATGGATAAAATCGGCAAACAGTCCATAGGCAGTGGTGTCGGGGGAGGGATCTTGTTCGATGATGGTCAGGATGCCTAAAGTGTCGGTTTCAAACTGGACGACGCTGGACGTGCCATTAACATTATACATCGGAGAATCCGCCGAGACCAATTCTGGAGTAACTTTTGCCCGAATTTTTGAACCATTTCTGGTAGCGCGGCAAACCAGCTTCCAGCGTTTACCCTGTTCAATCGCGGCCTGAATCTTTTCCAGATTTAATTCACGGATACCGTTGCGCTCAACCTCTTGAGGTTTGAGGGGGATGTCCATTAAAACGGTTGCTAACGCAGCTAGCTTGATGGCCGCGTCCCACCCATCAATATCTCCGCTGGGATCTGTCTCGGCGATGCCGATGTCCTGAGCCATTTGTAACGCCTTACCGAAGCTTTCCCCCTCCTCCATGCGGGTCAAGATGAAATTGGTGGTCGAATTAAGAATTCCAGAGATACTCTTTAAATTAACTGCTGGGAGACAATGTCGAAACAAGGAAAAAATCGGCGTGCCATCCATTACCGTCGACTCAAACAAAAACTTCCGACCTTTTTCTCTGGCAATGCGGCTTAACTCAAAATAACCATGAACGACTGGCCCTTTATTTGCAGTTATGACATGCATTCCCAAAGATAGGGCTCTCCTCAGAATGTCCAGCGCGGGTTGACCATCTTGATAATTAACCGGAATGCTCTCAAAAAGAACCTCTGCCTGACAGGAATGAAGAAAAACCTCCAAATCCTGACAGGTTCGTTTAGAAAGGCTATCCAGAGGTTGATTTCGAGTTACAAGCTGTAGAGCTCGCTGGATGTCAAGTCCATCTGGGTCAAAAGCCATGCCATGTCGGCCTGTAGCAATGCCGCTAACCGTGACCTTGATGCCAGTTCGCTCAGCTAGCTCAATTTCTTTGCGCAGAAACAATCGTGCCAGAGCCTGTCCGACATTTCCAAAACCCACCAAAGCAACATTAACATTTCTCAACCTCATTTCAACCTCTTGCTTAGATCGGTGGCCAGGGATACGGACGACGATCCTCCGGCGGGGCTGGAAAGACAGGGTTCTGGACTAAGGCATTAATCCGTCGTTGCATGGCAGCAATTTCGGCATTGGAAAGGTAGGATCGCAATTCTTTAACCCAAGCCACCTCGGTTTGCAATTCCTGATCCAAGCGTACTAAGTCTTGGACCAGGTCTTGGGGAATAAATTCACCGGCAAAATCCCAAAGCACAGTGCGAAGTTTCTCTTGTTCATGGAAACAGATGCCATGATCAATGCACCAGATATGTCCCTGACGATCAACGACAACATGACTGCCTTTCCGATCGGCATTGTTTACCACGAGATCAAACGTCACAACCGGCCGCAGGCGTTGGCGGTCTTGAGGGGTAAATGCAAAAAAATGATATTCTGGATCATGATCGATATACAACTGGATTGATCCCGCTCCAAAAGGACCATTCTTGCGAAAAACCGTTGGCGGTACCAATTCCCAACCCAGGGCTTGACTCACCAGATAAGCAGCCACTTCTCGTTTGGCGAGTGTATGAGGCGGAAAATCCCACAGAGGGCGTTCGCCTCGTACCGGCTTATAAACCGCTTTCCAAACACCATCATTCAGGCTAATCGTTACATAAAAGGTGGAATTCGACCCCCACAAAAATTCTCCCTCTAATTGTAATTTGCCGTTTTGCAGAATATTCAACAAAACTTCGTGATCAAGAGAAACCATGCTTACTTAATGCTGATGCCCGTTTTTCTTGGGACAAAAATGCCCTTCTGGATCCATGGGCTGACCACATTGGGGACAAATCGGCCTTCCCCGCGAAGCAACTTCAACTGCCCACTGACACATGGCACGCATTTGGGCACGTGTGCACCAAAAGCGTACCACCGATGGCTCGACGTTCTCGGCGTCCTCAGCAACCAGCTCGCGAGCCACGAGAACAATCAAATCGTTTTCTGCGTCGTACCCCAATCCCATCTCACCTACCCGGAAGAGTGGATCCACTGGCGGTTGAATGTGCATTTGATTCTCGTCATAATCAGCGGGAGTCTGCGGTAAGTGGGGGAACTTACGGTAGATTTCTTCTAGAAACTGCTCAAAACCAATCGCCAGACTTTGGATCTGAATTTTTTCAACAATTAACGTGATCCGTTTCTCACCCTGAGATCCTTGAATATAAAACACTCGCTGGCCTGGTTTACCGATCGCATCAGTTGTGATATGAGTTACCGGGCGTAAATCGATTTCCTGTGCTGGCATGAGAAACTCCTGAAGGGAGTAAAGCTAGGATAGAATGGTTATCTCTAGTATACCAGATTGAAAGCTCTCTCTATAACGGATGGAGCTCTTTAAGGAGACAACATTTCTCTTTATCTTGGTTATAATACCACTCAACATCAGATGACTAATTAGGACGGAGCAACCATGAAGGCTATCAACTTAAGCCCACAATTGACCAAAGATTTACAAGTCCTTCAGCAGGATGAAATTGACAGTTACCACACTTATCTAAAGCTTGCCTCAATTGTCAAAGACGAATCAAATCGTCAATTGCTGCAAAAAATTGCCCATCAGGAGATGGTGCATTACTCAACTTGGAAACGCTATACTCAGACCGATGTCCAGCCAAACTGGATGAAAGTACACCTCTACTTCTGGATCGCCAAACTGTTCGGTTTAACCTTTGGCGTCAAACTGATGGAAAAAAGTGAAGAGAAAGCTCAAGATGACTATCGCCATCATCTCACCCAAATCCTGGAGATCGAAAAAGTACTGCAGGAGGAGGAAGTACACGAGAATCAACTCCTTAATATGATCGATGAGGAAAGCCTGAAATACGCTGGCTCGGTTGTTTTGGGATTAAACGATGCTTTGGTTGAATTAACCGGCGCGCTGGCAGGGTTCACTTTTGCTTTTCAAAAAACTTCAATTATTGCCTTGGCGGCATTGATAACCGGCATTTCGGCCTCTTTCTCCATGGCTGCCTCGGAATATCTCTCCACAAAAGCGGAGGCAGGAGAGCAAGACCCCTTAAAATCCGCCATCTACACAGGACTTGCTTATATTTTGACGGTTACCCTGCTTGTGTTGCCGTACTTTATTCTCAACAACTACCTAATTGCCCTAGCTGCTGCTTTAATGATTGCCATCCTGATCATCGCTATCTTCAACTACTACATATCAATTGCCAAGGATTTTTCCTTTTCAAAGCGTTTCATCGAGATGACCATCATTAGTCTTGGCGTAGCTACCTTTTCCTTTGCGCTGGGTTTGATCATTCGGCAAGTTTTCGGGATCGACATCTAGGCAGGGAGGTTCATTTCTCTGGAACATCCAACAGGGTTGGAGAGTAGTTTAATGCCACCAGGCGAACGCTGTGGTGGTCAAGATGAATAGCGTTAATTGACGCCAAACCAACACTAAGACGCTGGTAAGCATCTAGAGGCATCCCTAAGAAGTGAGCAATGGCAAGTTTGATCGGATCAGCATGAGAGACACACACCACCCAGTCGCCCTCTCCATACTGATTTGCGATCTCGTGAAGCGCTTGGGTTATTCGATATTGCGCTTCAAGGATCATCTCTCCCTGGGGAAACTGCATCAGGGAGGGCATATGCTGCACGATCCTCCAGGACTTCAAACGACGCAATCCCTTTAAAGACTTTCCCTGCCATTCTCCATAGTCTAATTCAATCAACCCGCTATGGATTCTCACTTCCAACTGATGGGTCTGCGCCAGCGGTTCTGCTGTCTCCACTGCCCGTTCGAGAGGACTGCTGTAAATAGCTTTTAGAGGGGCATTTTTCAAGCATTGGGCTAAAGCCTGAGCCTGTTCTCGCCCGCGTTGATTGAGATGCACCGCCGACAATCGCCCTGCCAGGCGACCTTTGCGCGTATAGTCATTTTCTGCATGACGCACCAATAAAATCATTGGCATCTCTAATCTATTCTCCCGCCGGATTTATGCCTGGTCTTGATTTCACGAATTTCCTCCGGGTTGAGTTCTGGGATTTCTTTGACTTCCTGGATTCCTAAGGCTTCGCGTTGCGCTTTCCGCCAGCTTTCCAAACGCTCCCTCACCACAGCTTCGTACCCTTGTTGGGAGGGATGATAAAAAATCGTTCCGAGTAGGGTTTTCGGCAAGTATTGTTGGGGCAGAAAATGATCGGGAGATTCATGCGGGTAACGATATCCTACACCATGTCCCAAAACCTGGCGGTCGCGGGAGTCATCCTGCAGGTGCTGTGGCACAGGTTGAACGCCTTCCTGTTCAATGCATTGGAAAGCTTTGAAATAGGCAGTTGTGGTGTTTGACTTTGGCGCAGTTGCCAGATACAGGGTCGCTTCGACCAGGGGATAAATTCCTTCTGGCATACCGATATAATCAAATGCTTGAGCCGCCGAGGTTGCTACCACCAACCCAAGCGGATCGGCCAGCCCAATATCTTCGCCAGCTAAGATAATCAAGCGACGCAGGATAAAACGTGGCTCTTCGCCAGCATAAAGCATTTTGGCTAACCAATATAAGGCGGCGTCTGGGTCTGACCCGCGCACCGATTTAATAAAGGCTGAAATAGTGTCGTAATGCGCGTCTCCGTCTTTATCATATAAGACAGCTCTGCGTTGAATTGACTCTTGGGCAATCTCGTAAGTAACCGTAATCACTCCCTTTTCATCGGGCGGGGTACTTTCCACTGCTAATTCCAAAGCATTCAAAGCGTTGCGAGCATCTCCTCCGGCAACGCGCACCAGATGTTCAAGGGCATCCTGGGTGATCATCACCGATCGCTTACCATATCCTCGCTCAGGGTCTTTCAAAGCTCTTTCGAGAATTGTTTGAATATGATGATTTTCTAAGGGACGCAGTTGGAAGACACGGGAGCGGGAGACTAAAGCGCTAATCACTTCAAAATAAGGATTTTCGGTGGTCGCCCCAATGAAAATAACCGTCCCATTTTCAATATGGGGTAATAGCGCATCCTGTTGAGCCTTGTTCCAACGATGAACCTCATCGACAAACAGGATGGTGCGCCGACGGTAAAGTTTGCGTCGCTCCAATGCTTTTTCAATTACCTCTTTTAGCTCTGCTTTACCGGCCAAAACTGCAGATAAGGTCTCAAAATGAGATTTGGTTTGATTGGCAATGATCATTGCCAGAGTTGTTTTCCCACTGCCCGGGGGACCCCATAAGATTATGGAGGAGAACAAACGATCAGCTTCTATGGAACGGCGCAGTAATCTCCCCCGCCCAAGGATTTCCTCTTGGCCAACAAACTCATCGAGGGTGCGCGGGCGCATGCGCGCAGCTAACGGAGCTTCTGCTCTCAAAGCCTCTTGCACTGCATGATCAAATAAATCCATTTTCCTAGCTCAGCTTTTGTTGCATGTAGTAGAGCATCACTCCTGCCGCAACCGCAAGATTCAGAGAAGACACTCTCCCACTCATGGGTAGTCTCAACAATTCGTGACAGGCTTGACGTTGAGGTTCCGTCAATCCATGCCGTTCGTTCCCCAGCAACAATATACAAGGTCTATCAAACCGAAGGATTTCGTTATAAAGCTTGGTCGCATGGGCAGATGTGCCATAGATTGTGATTTCGTTAAACGCAGCCCAATGGATCATCTCCTGAAAAGAAACCTGCATAGTCGGTATCCAGAAGACAGCCCCCATACTAGCACGGCTGACTTCAAGATGAAAAGGATCAACCCCGCCATCGATGAGAAAGAGACCCTGGGCGCCCACCGCGTCCATCGTTCGCAGGATTGTACCGACATTGCCCGGATCTTGCGGCTCCACTAAACCAACCATCCAGCTTAGTTCTCTGGGGTTCAAATCTTCTAGCGCTGGTTGACGTAGTCGCACAATCGCCAGAATCCCTTGTGGATTCTCTTTCTCCGCTATTGAGCGGAATACTCCCTCCTCGACACTAAAGCAAGGTATGCCTCGCCGAGCAACTTCCTGAATGGTTTCAAGCGCAATCTCGCTTTTCAGAAGGCTTGGCGCATAGAAAACGCGCACAAGTGAGGCATACGCACCTTGTTTCCATGCTTCAACCGCTTCGATAAAATGCCAGATTCCCTCAACAATACAAAATCCGCTCTGACGGCGGACTTTTGCCTGTTTTAGTAAACGAATTTCTTTAATTCTTGGGTTGTTGCGGCTGGAAATAAATTCCATCACTTGCGTCTCGGAACCCACGCCAGCACGGTCGTCCCTTCTCCGGGTGCTGAGGTAATCTCCACATCTCCCCCGACCTTACGGGCGCGAATATGCATGTTGGACAAGCCATGTCCCAATGTGATGCTCATCTGCCGCAGATCAAAACCCTCCCCATTGTCTGCCACTTCGAGCAACACCCGATCTCGTGTAGCCCAGAGTCGCACGTCAACTCGCCGTGCATGCGCATGTTTGGCAACATTTGCCAGGGCTTCCTGACAGATATGGAACAAGGCTGTTGCATGAGAAACCGGCAATCCCACCAATCCATCTTCAGGAGCAGTCAGGGTTGCCTCCGACAAAGTATTGACCCGGTATTCATCGACCAACCGGTTCAGATTCTGGATCAAATTATTACCGTACAGCTCTCGCGGTCGCAAGTCGAGGATATAAGCGCGAATATCGCGGATGGTCTTATTTAATCCATCAATTGCTTGCTCAATCTTTTGCTTTGCTTGCTGTGGGTCTTCATCCAAAGCAACGCGAGCATAATCTAAGGCAAGCCCTACAGCATAGATGGATTGTATGATTCCATCGTGGAGGTCCATTCCAATTCGTTCGCGTTCCTCTAGCACAGCTAACCTTTGGGCTTGCTGTTGCAGAACAACATTTTCAATCGTTATCCCCGCCCATGAGGTGATCGCCTCTAACAACTCCGCTTGTGGGGTCTCGATAACGATTTCCTGATGATGAGCCACAACCATGACCCCAATAACCGAGCCGCGAGCCATTAAGGGAAAGGCCGCTACCCAACGGCAGCCCTCCTCGAAGACTTTTTGGCGCAGGTAACGCACCTCTTTGCCAACATTTTTACTGATGTATGGCTGTCCGCTCTCGGCAACCTCACCAACGATTCCCTCCCCGATGCGAAATACATCACGGGTAAATAAATGCCCGTTAAATTTTCCTTGATGAGCAACGAGGCGATAATCTGACCCGTTGTCATCCTTCAAAAAAATCTCCCCATTTTCAACCTTCAGGTATTCCATTACGCTGGTAAGGGTCTTCTGCAAAATCTCGTCCAGATCCAGGGAGCGAGTTATCGCGGCTGCTACGGTGTTGATCAGCGTCAAATCCTCATTTTTCTTTGTCAGGGTCCGGTCGCGTTCGGTCAAGGCTCGAATGAGCCAGGCGTTATTAATCGCAACTCCCGCATAGGCAGCCAGTGTTTCGATCACCCTTTCATCTTGTTCAGTAAATTCCTCGCCACCCAATTTATCGGTTAAGTAGATTTGCCCTAATACCTGTTCGCCAAAGAGTATAGGCACTCCTAAAAAGGTACGCATGGGTGGATGGCCTGGTGGAAAGCCAACACTACGCGGGTCTTTCTGGATATCACTGACCCGTAGCGTCTTTTTTTCCTGCTTTAATGCTCCCAATAAACCCAACCCTTTGGGAGGGTATGGCATGCTCTTGATCTCCTCTTCATTCATCCCAATCGGGATGAATTGCACCAGATTGCCGGCTTCGTCAAACACCCCCAAAGCCGCATAATCCGCATCTACTTCTTCTCGTGCTAAGCGGACAATTCGTTCTAAAACCGTATCTAAAGACAGATCACTCACCAGTTCCAAACTGACCCGGTGTAACGAAGTCAACCGTTCTTCGAGCTGCTCCCGAGTTAATATAGGCATATCCCTTCCGTTCCTTAAACAATATTTTACACTATTTTTGTCGTTTTCCCAATGTTTTAGCTTCACGATCCAGACTCGTGGTATAAATAGTCATCAAGCTGATAGTTTTTGCCAGAAGTAGGGGGGTAAAAAGATGACATGAGATTGAAAAAGTCATCACGTTTATCTGGCTTCTATAATTTGTCGCTAACCGAACGACAGCAGCAACTGGTACAGCAAGGATGGCTAGAGGAGAAAGATCTCTCGATCCTTGCCGGGCAGGCGGGATTCTCTCTGGACCTTGCCGATCATATGATCGAAAATGTGATTGGCATTCATCCATTGCCATTAGGCATTGCACTGAATTTCATTGTTAATGGCCGGGAAGTGCTCGTACCTATGGCCATTGAAGAGCCATCCGTAGTTGCCGGGGCCTCTTACATGGCGAAGCTCGCTCGCCAAACCGGCGGCTTCCACGCCCAAGCCGATCTGCCTTTGATGATTGGTCAAATCCAAATCCTCGATCTGGTAAACCCTTACCTTGCCCGCCATCGTCTGCTTTCTGAAAAAGAAACAATCCTTGCTGAAGCTGCAAAATGCGATCCAGTTCTTCAAAACCTTGGGGGCGGACCCAAAGACATCGAAGTTCGAGTTATCGAAGACTCGCCAATTGGCGTGTTCCTTGTGCTGCACTTGATCATGGATGTACGCGACGCCATGGGAGCCAACGCCATCAACACCGCCGTTGAAAAGCTTACCCCATTAATTGAGTCAATTAGCGGTGGCAAAGTTCATCTGCGTATCCTGAGCAATCTGGCAGATAAACGCCTTGCTCGCGCAGCTTGTGTGATTCCGGCAGAGCAACTCCAACAAGAAAGCATTCCGGGCGAGGCTACAAGAGATGGCATTATTGCTGCCTGGGCATTTGCGGCCAGTGACCCCTATCGGGCAGCCACCCATAATAAGGGGATTATGAATGGAATCGATGCCGTGCTGATTGCCACCGGCAACGACTGGCGGGCCGTTGAAGCCGGAGCTCATGCTTACGCAGCGCGCTCTGGAAAATACACCTCACTCAGTCAGTGGGGGAAGGATGACCAAGGAAACCTGGTTGGCACCCTGGAACTTCCTTTAGCTGTTGGGATTGTCGGAGGTGCAACCAAAGTTCATCCCACTGCAAAGTTAGCCCTAAAACTCCTGGGCGTTGAAACGGCTCAGGAATTAGCTGAGATTATCGTCTCGGTGGGGTTAGCCCAAAACCTGGCTGCTCTGCGTGCATTGGCAACTGAAGGCATTCAGCGCGGTCATATGGCGCTTCACGCCCGCCAGGTAGCCATAGCAGCCGGCGCGCAAGGTGACGAGATCGAGAAATTAGCTCACCAACTGGTAGTCTCTCAAAATATCCGAATTGATTTTGCCCAACAAATCTTACAATCCTGGAGAAAGTCATCGTGAACCAATCTGAACCCAAATCTAAAAACCTGCTTCTAAAACCCCATCGCGCCGTTGGAATTGTTGGCTACGGCGCTTATGTCCCCCAATATCGCCTGCCAGCCATGGAAGTGGCTCGGGTGTGGACTGATGGACAAGCTGCTTTACCTATCAAAGAGAAATCCGTCCCGGGTCTGGACGAAGACGTTGCCACCATGTCCATTGAAGCTGCCCGCAATGCAATGAAGCGCGCCCGCATCGCTGCAAATCAACTACGCGCCATTTGGGTAGGTTCAGAATCCCATCCATATGCTGTAAAACCCACTTCTACAATTGTGGCAGAAGCGCTCGGCGCCGCGCCGCATATCCAGGCTGGAGATTGGGAATTTGCTTGTAAGGCCGGCACCGAAGCCATGGTGGCCGCTATCGCCTTTGTCGGATCAGGCATGGCAGATTACGCCATGGCAATCGGAATGGATACTGCTCAAGGGAGACCAGGCGATGCTCTCGAATACACTGCCGGAGCAGGTGGGGCTGCTTTTGTCTTTGGCCCAGCAGAAGCATCGCTCGCCATAGTCGAACACACCTACTCTTTTGTCACCGACACGCCGGACTTCTTTCGCCGCCAATATCAAAAATACCCGGAACACGCTCAACGCTTTACCGGTGACCCAGCCTATTTCAAGCACATCACCAACGCCGCCCAAACCCTGCTAGAGGCTTCTGGTACCCAACCCTCTGACTACCGCTATGCAGTCTTTCATCAGCCGAATCTTAAATTCCCCCAGAAAGTCGCAGCTCAGCTTGGGTTCAGAAAAGAACAGATTGCACCCGGTTTACTGGTCGGTAGCATTGGCAACACCTATGCTGGAGCGGCAATTATTGGGCTTACAGCCATCCTCGATATAGCTGATCCAGGTGATCGAATCCTGGTTGTATCTTTTGGCTCGGGTGCAGGTTCAGACGCCTTTTCTATCCTGGTCACCGATGCGATCCGGGAACGCCGTGATTTAGCCCTGAAAACCAGAGATTATATTGCCCGGCGAGTGCCTATCGATTACGCGCAATATGTCCGTCAACGCGGCAAGCTAACGATGAAATAAAGCTGATAGTTCTTGATAGTTGATTTTCGCTATACTATGTGAAGAAAAGAACATTGGGAAAAAGGAGATGTGTATGGAAATCCCTCGTCATTGGAGATTACGGCAGCAAAGATATGGGTTAGTGGGAGAAGTTTGCCCTCATTGTGACGCCAAACTATTCCCCCCGCGCGATGTCTGCCCTGAATGCGGTAAGGACGCCCGTGAACCTTATCAGTTCAGCGGCCGCGGGGAAGTCTATTCCTTTGCAACAATATACGAGCCACCTGCCGGATTTGAAGAATATACCCCTTATACCGTCGCACTGGTCAGACTCGAAGAAGGCCCGATTGTCACCGCTCAATTAACTGATGTAAATGGCAAAGAGGTGAAAATTGGTATGCCAGTCGAAATGGTCACCCGCAAAATCCGCACCGATGGCGATGAACGCGGCATGATCATTTACGGATACAAGTTCCGACCCGTTTTGCAAGCAAGTTAATAACCTTCAAATTAACCCTTATTCCGATCAAATCAGAAGCCATGCTCTGATTTCATTAAAAAAAGAGCATGGCTTCTCCGTTATAGGATGTCACCCCTGCCTTGCCCACATTTAACACACCAAATAGGATCGTCAGACTTCTTCTGGCTTGTGCTAAAATTCTCCCATCCAAATTACTTTAATGAAGGAGCAATATGGCAACTCTGTGGGATATCTTCGTACTCTTTACCCGTGTGGCAATGTTCTCCTGGGGTGGTGGACCCGCTTCTCTTGCCCTGATGCAACGCGAAACAACCACAGCAGGCTGGGTGACTTCCGAAGAATTTGCCGATGCAGTGGCAGTCGGAAATGCTTTACCCGGGCCAATCGCTCCTCAGGTTTCGGCTTTTGTCGGTTACAAACTCGCCGGCATCCCTGGCGCAATTGCTGCAGCCTTTGGCACTGTCTTCCCAACGACAGTCCTCATGTTAGTGATGATAGTCTTTTTCTATGGTGTCAAAGATAGCCAAACCGTGCAGGCGATGTTAAAAGCCGTCCGGCCAGCAGTGGTAGGGTTGCTGTTATGGACAGCGTACGACATGGCATATACCGTTTGGGGGGTAAAGAAACTTGGTTGGCAGACAGCAATCTCTCACGGTCTAGATAAAGCCATCATTGCCATGGCTGTTTTTGCAACTCTGACGTTCACCAAAATCAACCCGGCCGTGATCGTTGTCGTAACGGCGATGTTAGGCTTTCTGCTTTATCGTTAGCAACGCTTCTGCTTCTGCAAAACCGCGCTCCAGCGCCTTATAGTTCATTTCCTCTGTACCTTTTGGCGCCCGCGCCAGAATGGCTTTTTCGATGGCTTCTCGACTTACAATGCCTGTTAAGCCAACTAACACTCCCAAAGCGACCACATTGGCAGTAATCGCCTTGCCGGATGATTCAATGGCCGCCCGTGTGATAGGAATCTTAATCGCACTGGTTAGCGGCACCCGCTTGACTTTGTCAATATCAACAATGAGCAAACCGTCTTTTTTCAAGTTGGAGGCATATTTGTCACAGGCCTCCTGACTCATAGCTACTAACACATCTGCTGATATTACCTCAGGGTAATCAATCGGTTCATTACTAATCACTACCTCAGCTTTGCTTGCCCCACCCCGCGCTTCAGGACCGTAGGTTTGGGTCTGGACAACATTTTTTCCATCGTAAATTGCAGCCGCTTCTGCCAAAATCACCCCTGCCAGGATCATTCCCTGACCACCTTCCCCAGCCAAGCGAATTTCAATTCTTCCGTTGTGATCTTTGGCTTTCATTCCAAACCTCCTGGGCCGGCGCGGAGAAATTCCTTTCCGCTGATCGTTGCCTTCGCTCGTTCGATGACCCGGTTATACAGAGTTAGATAATCTGGTTTTTCCACATCGTGCAGCACGCCGCGGACGATCTTCATTGCCCGTTCCTCTGGCATCAGTTTTTCGGCTGCTGCCAGTGAAATGCTGTGATCTTTCAGTATACGCATCATATCCACGGCACTGCCCATTTTGTTCATTCGTCCATAGGTCGTATGACAGTAACTGACTGCTTCGACCACACTGAATCCAACTTTGCGAATCGCTTTTTCAATGAGCTTGTCCAGTTCGACGGCATGATATACCGTACTCCGGGCAACGAAGGTGGCTCCAGCCGCAATCGAGAGTTCACAGATTGGAAAGGGCGGCTCCACATGTCCATAGGGTGCTGTAGCAGCCCGCATCTCAAGAGGTGTTGTCGGGCTATACTGGCCTCCAGTCATACCATAGATGGCATTATTAATCACAATCGCAGTCAGATCAATGTTGCGCCGCGCGGCATGAATGAAGTGATTTCCTCCAATCGCCAGCGCATCTCCATCCCCCATCACAACAATGACATGCAATTTCGGTTGGGCGAGTTTCAAGCCCGTCGCAAAGGCTAATGCCCGCCCGTGAGTGGTATGCATTGTATTGAAATCTAAATAAACCGGCATTCTTCCCGAACAACCAATACCGGAAACAACTGCTACGTCATCTTTGTCCAGGCCAATACGGTCAATCGCCCGAATAAGCGCACCCATTACAATACCAATACCACACCCCGCACACCAGATATTGGGAAACTTTTTGGTTGTCCGCAGATAGGCATATGCCGTATGCTCACTTTTTGCCATGCTTAAGCTCCTTCCAACGCATCCAGGATCATCTGGGGCGAAATCATTTCACCATCCGCCCGGTTCACCCGAATAACCTTATGGCGACCAACCAATCGCTCGACCTCAAGGGCTAACTGTCCCAAATTCATCTCAGGTACAACAATCCGCCGTGCAATCCGCCCCACTCTCTGGATCACTTCTTCAGGAAACGGCCAAATTGTATAAAGCGTCACCATGCCAACATGGTGTCGATGCTGACGAGCCAGTTTCATAGCATGGCGGGCACTGCGCGCGGTTGCGCCATAAGCGACAATTACCGTATTGGCTTCCTCGAGATTCTCTTCTTTGTATAAAAGAATGTCCTCCAAATGGCCGTTAATTTTCCGATGCACCCGTTCGATCCAGGGGGTAATCTCGTCCAGCCGTTGGGTGGGATATCCCATGGGATCATGATATAAGCCGGTAATATGATATCGATATCCTGAGCCAAAACTCGGCATGGGGGGAACATCACTGATTGTGTCCCCAAAGGGTTTATACCATTCAGGAGGAACATCGGTTCCCATTCGATCAACAACCTGTATCTCTTCCATGGCTGGAGACTCAAATCGCTCTCGCATGTGACCGACTACTTCGTCCATCAACAAGATCACCGGCGTGCGATACTTTTCAGCCATATTGAAAGCAGTAACGGTCAGGTCAAAAGCTTCTGGCACCGAGGTTGGATATAAGACGATGATGGGATGATCGCCATGTGTTCCCCAGCGCGCTTGCATAACATCGCCTTGAGAAGGGCTGGTCGGTTGTCCGGTGCTTGGACCCAGGCGCTGAACGTTTACAATCACACATGGGACTTCTGCCATGGCAGCATAACCGATGTGCTCCTGCATTAAGGAAAATCCAGGCCCGCTGGTGGCAGTCATTGCCTTCAGTCCTCCCACCGACGCCCCAATACAGGCAGCTAAGCTGGCTATCTCATCTTCCATCTGAATGAAAATTCCCCCCAGCTTAGGTAATTCGCGGGAGAGCATTTCCGCAATTTCCGTGGATGGGGTAATGGGATAGCCGGCATAAAAACGACAACCCGCCGCAATGGCTCCCCAGCCAACTGCCTCGTTTCCTTGCATTAAACGAACTGTCATCCCCCACCTCCTTTTACCATCTTATTCATCATTAATGGGCTTAACAACGATCGCTAAATCCGGACAATGAGTATCACACCAATGGCAAGCCGTACAATTTTCTGGCACAGCAACATAGGGGATTTCGTCCTCGCCCATGGCAAGCACCCCCGTTGGACAAAACTCCACACATAAATGACAGCCTTTACACCAACGAGCAAAGATAATTACCTGTCCACGTGGTTTCTTTTTTGTTGCTTCAGAGGTTTGTAGGCTGACTTCGGATTTCTGATTTTGGTCCATGCCACCTCGCTTCCCTATTATTAGACAATCTTTCTCTATTTTATATAGGATTCAAGGTTAAGGAAAGCGACAAAACTCCTGTTCTTCAGGGTACAAAAAGAACATTTTGTGAAATTCTTTACAAAAGAAAGGAGTCACCAGATGTTTGAAAAGCTCATTTAAGTCATCTCAAACAAAAATGAAAGTAAATCCTTGCTTTTTTCGCATTATTTTATGCAATTTGCTTGACGCAATGCTAAGATTGTGCTAGTATGTACTATAAGAAGTCATTCAAATCAATCGAAAACTATCGGAGTTGCGGTAACGCCTGTAAGGAGACCAAAATGTCAAGAAAATTAATCCTGTTGATTGTGCTTGCCATTCTATCCGTTCTGGCTTTATCGGCCTGTGTACGTTCAGCCTCCAAAGCTCCCCAAGCAACGCCTACCTCAGAGTTTCCATTACCGGGTTCGACCGAAGATGTTTTTGGACAATTATCTGCTTTTGCAACCCAGACAGCCATTGCGATGAATGCGCCTTCCGCAACTCAGGAACCCGCAGAACCACCCACTGAACCTCCCAGCCCCGAGCCTACCCAGGTTGCTCCACAACCAACGGAGGCCTCCCCACAAAGTGAACCAAAACCGGCGCCTCAATTCACTCTCAAACAGCGCCCCATCCCCAAAACCTATACCTTGCGCAAAGGCGAACATCCCTATTGCATCGCCAGAAGGTTTAACGTGAACCCGATTACTATGCTTCAATTAAGCGGATTATCAACCAGTGGCTCCTATCCTACTGGCACCGTTTTAACCATTCCACGTTCTGGGTCTTTTCCTGGCGATCGTTCTCTCAAAAAACACCCCACCACCTATACGGTTCAGTCAGGGGATACTCTATTCACCATTGCCTGTCAATTTGGAGATGTATGGCCTGAAGACATCGCCGATGCAAATGGGCTGAAGTTAAACGCCAACCTTAAGGTTGGACAAGAACTCTACATCCCCTAAACACAACTCCCCGGATAAGCTAGGATAGGAGGAACGTCAAAAAGTTACTCCTATCCCTTAAAATTCCTACTGAAAATCAGGGCAAATTTCATGATCAAAACCGTTCATTCAGAAACCGTCTACTCAGGCAAAGTTTTTACCGTCCGCGTCGATCACGTTCAACTTGACACGGGAAAAGTGATCAAACTCGATATTGTCCAACATAATGGGGCAATCATCATTGTTCCCCTTGACCGGCAGGGAAATATTTGGTTTGTCGAGCAGTATCGTTACGCAGCCGCTGAACCGTTATTAGAATTGCCAGCAGGAACCCTTGAAGACCAGGAAGACCCCCTTTCCAGCGCCCAGAGAGAATTGCGGGAAGAGATCGGCATGGCTGCTGCAAAGTTCACCCATTTAGGAGAGTTTTATCTTGCTCCAGGGTATTCGACTGAATATAGTTACATCTATCTGGCAGAAGATTTATCCCCCGCTCCTCTCCCCTGTGACGAAGATGAGATGATTACCGTGGTTAAAGCGCCGATTGAAGAAGTTTTTCAATGGGTAAAAGCAAAGAAAATTCGTGATTCGAAAACGCTAGCCGCTTTGCTATTAGCTCAGCCGTATTTGTTAAGATAACCGCAGCAGAATTGTGAATTATCGAAGCGTCCCGCAGGGTTTTTACTGTACACTTTTAGCAGCAGAACCTGACCCGCGGGACGTTTGGTTCGTTTATCCCAAACTGACGTTAAAACAGCTTCCTTATTCAGGGTAGATCGGTTTTTTCGGCAGATGCGTCTCTCGATCCGGAGAAACGCGACGTTTGCGTTTTTTTCTACTCCCCGCCTCCGGGTTTAATAGGGTATTTAACCAACTTACAGCGCGATGGTCGTATTCTCTGCGACCACAAACATCACAAACCCAGGCTGGAAAGTTTGGGACGGTGATCAACTCATCATTCAGCCAGGTGAAATAGGTCATGAATCGCAGGCGCAGGATTCCCGAAATGCACTCCGGGCAATGGATTGCCTGAGAGTCCAGAGTTTCATTATGTTCTTCAGGCTTGACTTCGCTCATGGTTTTACCTCCTCCTGCGGGATTTCTTGTAGGATCTTCACGCCCGCACTGGTTCCCAGGCGAGAAGCACCTGCCCGAATCATGCGAACCGCATCCTGAAGCGTGCGAATCCCCCCCGCTGCTTTCACTTTTGTTGTCCTTCCCACGACCCGAACCATTAAGTCAACATCCTCCACCGTAGCTCCCCCGCTGTTAAATCCGGTCGAGGTCTTGACAAAATCTACACCGGCAGCTTCTGCCAGGAGGCAAGCAACAATTTTTTCTTCGGTGGACAACAACCCCATCTCCAGAATCACTTTCAAAACAACGTTCTGGCGTTTGGTCACTTCTCTGACCATCCAAATGTCATTAAGCACTTGCCCATAAGCCTGTCCCTTTAAGGCGCCAATGTTCATCACCATATCGATTTCCGTTGCGCCTTTTTCGACACAATCCAGGGCTTCCATAGCTTTGAGGGTGGCAGCCGAGGCGCCTAACGGAAACCCAACCACACTGCAGACATGCACTCCCGTACCGTGCAATAATCCGCTGGCTAAAGGCACAAAGACGGGATTGACACAAACCGAATAAAAACCAAACTGAACAGCCTGCTCACATAACTGCTTAATCTGCTCTGCTGTCGCCTCAGGTTTTAATAAAGTGTGATCAATCCATTGACTGATGGCTTTTCGATTGGGGCTGGGGAGTGGCGCAGGAGGGTCAGGCAGTTTTTCAAGATAGGCTTTTGCACGTTGTAAGATTTCTTGTAGTTCGTTCATCGTGTTTCTCTCTTCAAGTGAATTATACGACCCCCTGTGAATACCGACAAGGCATTCAGGTACGTCGATTTTTCAACACAATGCGGATGGGCGTTCCTTCAAAGGGATATTCTTCCCGAATACAATTCTCTAAATATCTTAAGTAGGTAAAATGTGCTAATCGGTAATCATTAACATAAACCAGAAAAGTGGGTGGGTCACTTCGCACCTGAGTGCCATAAAAAATTTTCAAAGAGCGACCTGCGTGAGCAGGAGGGGCATGGCGATCCAGAGCATTATGTAAAATCTGGTTCAATTTTGATGTCGGGAGACGCACTAACCGTTCCTCTTGGATACGAATCGCTGTTGGCAACACTTGTTCTACCCTCAGTCCGGTTTTAGCTGATATGAATAAAATTGGCGCATAATCCAAAAATTGTAACGCCTGCCGAACTTCCTGGGTAAAACGCTGCATCGTAAAATGATCTTTTTCTATAGCGTCCCACTTATTGACGACAATCACAACACTCTTCCATGCCTCCAAGATATATCCCGCAATGTGAGCATCTTGCGCTGTTACTCCGCTTGTTGCGTCCAAAACCAACAGCGCAACATCGCTGCGTTCGATGGCTTTTAGCGACCGCAGCACACTGTACTTCTCAACCCCGACTTCAATCCGACCTCGCCGGCGAATGCCTGCAGTGTCAATCAGGGTTAGTGGAATATCCTGATAGGTTAATCGGGTGTCAACTGCGTCGCGAGTTGTTCCAGGAATGGGGCTAACGATGACCCGTTCAATCCCCAACAAGCGGTTTAACAAGGAGGACTTACCAACGTTTGGTTTTCCCACAATAGCGATCTTGATTGAGTCGTCGTCTTCTTCCTCACCCACTTCAGGCAATACCGCTACCAACGCATCGAGTAGATCCCCCGTGCCGGTGCCATGTAAAGCTGAAATCGGGTAGGGATCACCCAACCCCAGTTCGTAAAATTCCACTGCCGCCAATCGTCTTTGAGGGCTATCCGCTTTGTTAACAACTAAAAACACCGGTGGTACTCGACGGCTTTCTTCTTCGCGCTGAAGGGCGCGCAAAATTTGAGCGACTTCTCGATCGGCGGGAGTCACCCCGCTTTCTGCATCAGTGATGAATAACACAGCATCGGCTTCTTGAACTGCCATTTCAGCCTGAAGACGAATTTGCTCAACATAGTCAGCCGATCCCACCGAGAGCGGTTCTCCTTTCCGGCTATTTCCAACCCGGCGCGGGTCGATCCCCCCTGTATCAACCACATCAAAAAATCGCCCTGCCCATTCTGCTTCAGCGATTAGCCGATCGCGAGTCGTGCCGGGGACATCATCCACGACTGCCAGGCGTTGCTCAATCAAGCGGTTGAATAAGGTGCTTTTTCCGACATTCGGCCGACCGACCAGGGCAACCAGCGGTTTTCTCATTTTCTTCTGCTCTCCTATGGAAGAGGGGTAGCCGTTGGCAGCAGCGCAGGGGTTGGTGTTACAGGAAGGCCAAAATTCGGGCTGGGGGAGACGGTCGGAATCGGGGTCGAAGTGCCTTCCCCGTTTTCCACCGCAACAATCACAACCGAAATATTCGAAGGTAATATCGAAGCCACTTTTACCGAGTCTGGCAATAAATCTACTAAGGGAGGAAGCTGATATTCCCCAGGCGTCAAGCCAGTCAAGTCCACTACTACCCGTAAATTACTGGTCTTGATTGTCTTTAACACCGGCAGCGGACCGCTGATTAACACATCAACCTGGCTGGGTGAAAGTTGAGCCTTCAAGCCTGAGGACAAACCAATCACATCAATCGGTAATGTGATCGGTAAACTACCTTCCAGGGCAGCAATATTCAAGCGCACCAAAACGCTTTCCTCCCCCGCTAATTCTACCCCCGCCGGTAATTTTAATGAAACCCGCAAATCAACATCATCGCTCAATCCGCTCAAGTCCACTGTTTCGGTCTCTACATAGCCAGGCAACGCATCCACAAGCTGCGGATCGGCAGAAAACACAATCACATTGGGAGGTGAAACCGAGATATTGGTCAACCAATACCCTTCCTCTAATTCCCCCTGGGTGACAACTTTAACCACAACATTCCGATATCCGCCTAACAAGGTAATAATTTGATTTACTGAAACCGTGTCCGGGATTAATTTGACCCCTTCAACCAACATTCCGTTCTCGTCCAGGGCGTTGAGCTTCACTGCCCGGCGTTGGCTTTCGGCGGCGCCATTGATATCTATTTCGCCCTGGACGCTTTTCACTTGCTCAACCAACGACCTCGCTCCACTCACCTGTACCTGGCTGGGTGAAAGGGTGAGCTGCCCCTTTTGATAGCCCAAAGCGGGTTCACCAACCACATTCAACGTGACCAAGATAGTCTTCGTCTCGACCTTCTCCAGATGCAGATTCACCTGATCAGGCACTATTCTGACAACATGATAGGGAGTAGCCCCTACCCGTATTTTTACTTCAACCTCATGCTCTCCTTCAGACAGGTTGGAGAGGTCTAACCAGGCGTGTACCAGGTTCGGTTGAATCAGAATTCGATCCCAAACCGACTGTGGCGCGCGGAGCGTTACCAAAACTGTATTTGGTAGATCGTCGAGGATTGTCAATTCACGGTTCAAGCCTTCGATTTCGAGAGGAATCGGTTGTGGCAAGGATCGGGTAAGGGTTGGATCATTGGATAAGACTGCTGAAACCCACACAACCACCGATAAAAAAAAGGCTAAACTCAGAGAGCCAAACGATTCTCTCAACCAGCGAAAAAAACCGCCCTTCATTGATGAGTTTCTCCTTTGGATTGAACAAAACCAAGGATTTTTTTCATTAGGATACTCAATCCCTTATCATCAGAGGGGAAGTGAAGCAGCGCTTTGAGAATCAACTCAAGTCGATTTGGATCAATGCGCCGAATCATGCGCCCGTTATCCACAATAGAGATCGATCCAGTTTCCTCGGAGACCACAATCGCAATCGCATCGGAGACCTCACTAATACCAAGTCCAGCGCGATGGCGCAATCCCATTTGGCGCTCAGGCGATTCGGTCAGCACGCCGCTTGAAGAAAGCGGTAAGACACAAGCCGCCGCTAGGATAGTCTCATTGCTGATAATCACCGCACCATCATGCAAGGGCGTATTGGGATAAAAGATTTGCAGCAACAACTCAGGGCTTACTTTGGCATTGAGTTGAACTCCGCTATTAATATACTCATCCAGGCGATCGAAACGTTGAAAGACAATTAACGCTCCATGCTTGCGCTCTGATAAACGCGCGCAAGCTCGAACCACGGACTTGATCACCTGAGGAGTACCTGAACTCATTTGACTGCTTGAAATTAATGTTCCCGCCCTCCCCAACCTTTCAAGTGTGCGCCGAATTTCCGGGGCAAAGATAACCGGTATGGCGATCAATAAAGCCGGCAAGGTATTGCGCACCATCCATGAGAACGCCGGCAACACCTCTAAAGTGGACAACATGGCTACAATAACGATTAAAAAAATCGCCCCGCGAATCAGGATAATCCCTTGTGTGTCCTGGATTAATTTCAGAACAATGAAAAAGATCGCCGTAACCAACAAGAGATCGATTACGCTCAGCCACGTAATCCGTTGCAAAACAAAAAGGATACTATCGATAAAGTTTGCGAATAAATCATTCACGAGTCTTACACCGGTTTCAACACCAGATCTTCCCGCAAACGCTTGATCCAAAGCGTATGCCCTGGTTGCTTGAATTCCAAAGCTGCTTCCTGCCAGGCGCGGATACCGATATTCTGGGCAGTTGTCTCCTGATATCCCATTTTCTGCCAGACTTCCTGGTGTGCTTTTAGCTCATCACTCAAAAATAAAAGTGCTGCTTCACATTGTAATTCTCTCGATGCCCTCTCCACTTCCTGTATGAGCAAAGTTGCTGCCTCGGCGAAAGGCGCTCGATCAGAGACGTAAAAATCATCCACCCGCGCCACAAGGTTTTCGACCCTCCAACCCAATATTCCTTCCGCTATGCCATCTCTGCGGAGGAGCAAGTAGGCCTTCTCACCAAAAGCTTCCATCACTTCTTGCGAAGATAAAAGTCTTTTCCCTTTTGAAACCGCTCGCAGCAAATCCGCAATCTCACTTGCCTGACTGGGCTTGGCTCGCTCAACCATCATCCCGGCTTGGGACGCTCGTTTGCCTTCAATTTCTTTCTCTGGAAACAGGCTTTTCCAGGCATTGACAACTTGCTGCCAGGTATCTTCAAAAGATTTATCGTTGTGGATGACGACATCGGCGCGTTTGATTTTTTCTTCCTGAGGGGGTTGAGCGAGGATTCGCTGCAGAGCAGCTTCACGGCTCAAGCCACGTTTCATCATCAAGCGGCGCAACTGAACATCTTCGGGAGCATACGTTACCCAAACCTGATCACAAAAGCGGTCAAACCCCGATTCAATTAACTTAATCGCCTCAACGACAATCACCGTTTTAGTCGTGCGACGAATGAGCAAATCCTCTGCTTGACGCACCAGGGGATGGATGATGTTTTCGAGTTTTTTCAACGCCGCCGCATCGGAGAAAACGATTTTCGCCAGCTTACTGCGATCAATCTGTCCATCCGGGGCAAGAATCCATTTTCCAAATGTATCCACGACCATCTGATACCCCGGTGCACCTATGGCAATGGCGCGATGACTCAGCGCATCCGCATCAATGCCATAAGCCCCCAAATGTTCGAGCATCTTGCGCACCACGCTTTTCCCGGTGGCAATATTACCGGTTAACCCAATGACTGTTTTTCCAGGCCAGGCACTCATCGCAATCTTATATCTCGTTGCTATCCATTTTAGCCCCCAGCTCAAAGATTGTCAAACCGAAATCAATGCGCTTGATACAGCCAACAGCGAACGGTATGCCCTTTGTCGACCTCAATCAAGTCTGGATTTTGAAACTCGCAAATTTCCAAACGGTTTTCCACTCTTGCCCTGCATCGCGGTGCAAAACGGCAACCCGGTGGCAAATCGATGAGATTTGGCACAGAGCCGGGGATTACTTCCAACTGCTCGCGATACCGCCCTAAAATCGGGATAGAGTTCATCAACCCAACCGTGTAGGGATGCCGCGGACGATCGAACAAGGTGATGACATCCGCTTCCTCCACAATCTGGCCGGCGTACATCACCGCCACCCGTTCAGCCATTTCTGCGATAACCCCTAAATCATGGGTGATCAAGATGACCGAAGCGCCAAACTTCGAGCGCAACTCCCGCATCAAGTCGAGGATTTGCGCCTGAATGGTGACATCCAGTGCCGTGGTTGGTTCATCTGCAATCAACAAGGCCGGACGAAGCGCCAAAGCCATGGCAATCATCACTCGTTGCGCCATTCCGCCCGACATCTCGTGGGGATAGGATTTTGCCCGTCGTTCTGGATCAGGGATGCCCACCAGACGGAACAGTTCTACCGCCCTTTGCCAGGCTTCTTTTTCTTTTAACTTTTCATGAATAGTAAAGACTTCACCAACCTGGCTACCGGTGGTAAAGACCGGATTGAGGCTGGTCTGAGGTTGTTGGAAGATCATCGAAATACGATCGCCGCGGATTTTCATCATGCGACTTTCAGGAACTTCAGCTAAATTCTCTCCTTCAAACCAGATTTCCCCCTTGACGATCTTACCAGGCGGAGCAATAAGGCGCATAATCGATAATGAGGTGACACTTTTTCCACACCCCGATTCACCCACCAACCCCAAAACCTCTCCCGGGTAAACCACTAAATCAACCCCATCCACAGCCCGAACAATACCATCCTCGGTATAGAAAAATGTCGACAAATCCTTAATTTCTAGCAGTGGCTTTGAATTTTCTGGCACAGTACAACTCCCATGCTTAACTTCACCCACTCACATGAGCTAATCTTGGATCGAGCGCATCTCTTAACCCATCCCCCAAGAGATTAAAGGATAAAACCGTCAACATGATGGCAAACCCTGGATAAAAGACCAGATGTGGCGCAGTGAAAACCTGATTTCGTTCTGCCCCAAGCATCGAGCCCCACTCCGGAGTGGGTGGTTGAGCTCCCAATCCCAAGAAGGAGAGCGCAGCAGCCTCCAAAATCGCCGTGGCTATTCCTAACGTCCCCTGGACAATCAGCGGTGTTAGCGCATTCGGCAGTATTCTCTTAAAGATAATATGACTGTCTGAACCGCCTAATGCCCGTGAAGCAGACACATAGTCCATCTCTCGAACCGAGAGAACGCTGGCGCGCACCACGCGCGCATAAGCTGGAATGGATACAATGCTAATCGCAATTAGGGCATTGATCAATCCAGGCCCTAAAACCGTTACAATAGTGATCGCCAGGAGCAAGGAGGGGAAAGCAAGCAGCACATCCATTACTCTCATAATCACATTATCGATCCATCCCCCAAAATATCCTCCCACTGCTCCGAAAATCGTACCGATAACGATTGCGAAACTAACCGTCGAAACACCAATGATCAAACTCAAGCGCGCGCCAAAAAGCAGACGGCTAAATTGATCGCGCACATTGCCATCGATTCCCATTATGTGCTGGGGTTTGTCCTTGGGACATCCCAGGAGATGAATGCAGGGTTTTTCACGCCGTTGAACTTTCTCGATCCCAATCAAAGGTTTATACGGATCGTAGGGGGCGATCCAATGGGCGGTCAGGGCAATAAATACCAGAATCGCCAATATCCCCAATCCCACTAGGGCAGATTTGCGGCGAAAAAACCTTCGCCAGGTGATCTGCCACAAACTTACCGATTTCAGGGATAGGCCCTCTGCATCGAATGAAGCCACTTTATTAGATGAAGCATCCTGGTCACTCATGCCAACCATCCTAGTCGAGGCGAATGCGCGGATCTAAATAGGCATACGAGATATCCACAATCAAGTTCAAGATGACAAAGAAAATTGCAATAACCACAGTAAAAGCCTGGACAATTCCATAATCTCTGGCGGTGATAGCATCATATAAAGTTCGCCCAACCCCAGAAAGCCCAAAGATCGTTTCGGTCAACACCGCGCCTCCCAATAAGCTGCCCAACGATAGCCCAATGACGGTCACGAGCGGCAAGAGGGAATTCCGAAAGGCATGCTTGAGGATAATTTTCCCATAGGGCAACCCTTTGGCGCGCGCGGTGCGGACATAATCCTGACCAAGCACTTCGAGCATACTGGAGCGAGTAATGCGGGCAATCAATGCCATGGGAATTGTACCCAGCGCCACCGAGGGCAGGATCAGATGGGTAATGGCGTCCTTCAACAATGCCCAATTCGCCGTTAACAGAGCGTTGAGAATGTTCAAGCGACTGATAAATTGGGCAACGGCAATGCGAAGGCCGCTTTCCGGCAAAGACCATCCCCAGACCACATAGAACGGATCGGCTGACATCCCTGCGCTTAACCGTCCGGAGGGAGGCAACCAAAAGGGAGTGTCTTTCAGAGCTAGGGAAAAGACATACATCAACATCAGCCCTAGCCAGAAGACCGGCATAGATACGCCGATATTCGCCCAAATCATTGTAAAAACATCGATCCATGAATTGTGTTTGACCGCCGAGATGATTCCGAGGGGAATTCCAACCACCATGCTAATCAACAGGGCAGTCAGACTCAACTCGACCGTGGTCGGCAACCGTTCAATTAACAAGCGTGTTACCGGCATTCCATAGCGGAAGGACTGACCAAAATCTCCCCGTGCGATTTCATTTAGATAAACCCAAAATTGAACCGGGATGGGTTTATCTAACCCTTTCTCGCGGATAAAGCGATCGCAGACTTCTTGAGTCGCTTTCTCTCCTAAAATTGCCCGACAAGGATCACCGGGGATCACTCTAGCAAGCGTAAAGGTTACTAGAAGAATTCCAAAAAGTACCGGGATAGCAGATAGGAAGCGGCGGACGATATATTGAATTAACATAGTTCTTTGTCAATAGCGGACGGGATGGCGAGGCTCGCCATCCCGTATTGCTTCGCGTGGTTAGATTACTTCCACATCAAGCCCCACAGATAGTCGTAATAATCCCACAGATTGGTGTTGCCGACGTGCGTTGGCGAACCCGGGTTCAAGCCCATATTGAAGGTTGCCACCACATCTTCGGCGGTGAAGTCACTGCCATCGTGGAACTTGACGCCCTGGCGCAGCTTGCAAACCCACTGAGTCAAGTCTGCATTGGGCTCACAGCTCTCTGCCAGTCCTGGTTCAAGCTCGGTCGTATTGATTTTGAACGCAAAGAGGGCTTCGGTGATTTGCTCGCATGGTCGGAGCGATTCACCATCGGTTTCATCAGCGCAGAACAGGCTGATTGGCTCAGCATTCTGCATGAACACGAAGGTATCGCGGTCGCCACCTTTGGAGAAAACAAAGCGCTCGTTCCCCAGGGGACTGGCTTGTGGGTTAGTCACATCTGCTCGATAGGCTGTAGCAGAAGCACCATGGGCTACCGGCACCATGGGGACAAATTCACGGATGGCGTTGTTTGCCCGCTCATAGACTGGCGCGGCCTGATCGACATCGGCAATTTTTCCACCTTCAATCAGAGGCTCGTAAATTTCGGGCGGAATCTTGCCAAATTGCTGAGTTTCCTTACCAAAGTGGTAGTCAAGGAAGTTGGTAATGTGTGGATAGTCACCGGTCCAGCCTAAGAGATGGAACCCATTGAGCTGTCCAGAAGCTGAAGCCTCGAGGAAGGCGCCGGATTCCATGACCACAATTTCCGCATCGATGTTCAGGTTTTCCTTCAACTGCGCCTGGATATCCTGGGCGACATTGGCAACCTGGGGCAGATAACCGCGCACGACATCGCGGTAATAGAGTTTGGTCTGGAAGCCATCCGGATATCCCGCCTCAGCCAATAAAGCTCTGGCGGCTTCGGGGTCGAAGTCGTACCACGGTTCACCCGTGCAACCATTCGGGATGGCGCAAGGAGTGAAGTGCGAAGCCACTTCAGAACCTGGAGGATAGAAGGTGTCCACAATTCGTTGGCGGTCGATGCCCATGGCAACCGCCTGGCGCACCTTGACGTTGTCAAAGGGAGGATAGGTGTTGGTCATGCCGATATAAAAGATATTCAAAGCCGGGCGAACGACCAGTTGAAGATTGGGATCGTTCCTCACCACCTCAAAATCTTCAGGCCCGACGTTATCAAAGCCATCAATGGTGCCAGCTTGCAATTCCAGCAAACGAGCGGCCGACTCGGTTGACCAGCGGAATATTAACGTGTCAGGCGCATTCTTAATCAATTCTTGATCCCAGTAATCTGGGTTCTTGACCAGCACAACGCTATCGCCACGTTTCCATTCCTGGATTTTGTAGGGGCCTGTCCCAACCGGTCTTTCCAAACCCTCGCTGGCGCGGGTGCTCTCTCCGGCTGTGGCTTCAATCCATTCCTTGGGGTAAATTGAGAAGACACCGAAACCCAATTTGACTTCAAAAGCCGGGTCAGGTTTACACAGCGTGAAGGTTACCGTGTGATCATCGGTGGCTTCAATAGATTTGATAAGGCCGCCATACTCACAATCCGGTACGGAAAGGCTTTTCCCATCGTAAATCGCAATGGGTACCTTGGGCGGCGGTGTTTCTTCGACCGGAGCTTCCGTTGCAGCCGGGGCTTCGGTTGCTGCTGGAGCTTCCGTTTTTGCTGGGGCTTCAGTGGCAGCAGGTTGCTCTGGCGCAGGAGCGGGAGTCGGTTGGGCACAAGCTCCTAAAATGAAGCTCACCAACAACAACCCCGTTCCAATGACGGTTAGCATTTTTCGAGTCATACTTTCTCCTCCTGAATAAATAGATTTTACGAAATTTTTGGGAAATTGATTTGGGATATTGAGAAACTTTTTTTCTTCGACCACCTCCTGTTTAGTAAATAGATTCGCGATCCATAACGGGCATCATGGGCAAACGCAGATAAACAGTTAGGGTATGGCATCTCGCTTGAAGGATTGTGAAAAAAGCACCCTGCCCATGATCTCTTTGCGTGTCCAATATTATAATCGAGATTCCCGAGCGCTGCCAAAAATTCATCAATAAATCCCGTCTTCAAAAGCTCTTGCATTTCCAAACAAATCCGCCCGATAGTTATTATCCCAAATAGACGAAATTTATCAAGTTTATTCATGACACCTGACACTTTGCATCCCAGGAACACAGGTCTATACTATAGACCATAATCAACATGCAAGGAGAGTGATGATGGCAACGAAAGTTTGGGAAATCTACAAAACTCGATTTTGCAATCAAGCTGGTTGTGACGTTTATTTTGAAGCCGAAGTGGTCTATCCTGCTGAATGGTTGCCGGATACCCCGCCACGCGTCCTTGCCCATCGCTGTTCGCATGGCACAATTTGTAATTATGACGCTCACGCGGGCTGCGTTTGGTCTGGAACCAATCCTTTGGTGGACCCGTTTGCTGACCGCGGTTAAATTACCTTTAGTTTCTTTCCAACTTTGGTAAAAATTTCCAGGCCGCGTTCCAAATCTTCTTTTTGGTGAGCAGCAGATATCATGACCCGAATGCGCGCTTTGCCGCGGGGTACCGTAGGGAATCCGATCGCCATCGCAAATACGCCTTCATCAAATAGAGCTTTACTGAACTCCTGGGCTAAGGGCGCTTCGCCGAGCATGACTGGTGTAATTGGGGTAACGCTTTTCCCCAAATCAAAGCCAGCTTTGCGCATCTCTTCCTTGAAGTAACGCGTATTTTCCCAGAGTCGATCGACTAACTCGGTTGAGCTTTCCAGAATTTCAAGGCTGGCTAAACAGGCAGCAGTGTCGGGAACCGTCATCGCAGAGGAGAACAAAAATGGCCGGCCACGCTGCCGCAACCACTCGACGATCAAGCTATTGCCTGCAACAACCCCTCCAATCACACCAAAGGCTTTGGAAAGTGTCCCGATCTCGACATCTACCTTTCCGTGCAACTGGTAATGATCAACGATGCCCCGTCCACCTCTTCCAAGCACGCCCTCCCCGTGAGCATCATCCACCATGAGGATGGCCTCGTGTTTCTTTGCCACCTCATAGATTTGATCCAGCGGAGCGATATCCCCATCCATGCTAAAGACCCCATCGGTGACCACCAGGGCACGGGGGTGATCGCGGCGTTCTTCGAACAGTGCCTTTTCTAAATCCTGCGGATCGCAGTGGTTATAGCGGATAATTTTTGCTCCGGAGAGGCGGCAACCATCGATGATGCTGGCGTGATTGAGTTCATCGGAAAATATGACATCTTCTTTCCCCACCAAAGCAGGTATGGTGGCTAAATTGGCGTTGAATCCGGACTGAAAAGTAATGGCCGATTCAACCCCTTTGAAGGCTGCCAGACGTCTTTCCAGTTCAACGTGCAAATCCATTGTGCCAGCAATTGTGCGCACGGCTGCAGGACCAACCCCATATTTGTCCATTGCCTCCCTTGCTGCCTGAATAACTTTCGGATGGTTCGCCAGCCCCAAATAATTATTTGAACAAAAATTCAACACTTTTTTGCCATCCACCAACAACCAGGCTCCCTGTGGCGAGCTTAGCGTGCGGATGCGATTATACAACCCCGAAGTTTTAAGAGTCTCGATCTCATCTTGAATCCAGGCTAAAGGTGATGTCATTTCAGACCTCCTTATCAATTCTCTATCCGTCATTTCTTTTGTTTCTTGTTCCGGTTCCCAACCCCCAGTAATCGCCCAAAGACCTCTCCTGAGGTTGGCAAATCTTCGCTGCGAATACCGGTCTCCTCCAGTATCCAGTTTGCTGCCGTGCGTTCGGTTTGCCATTTTTCAAAGCGTTGTTGGGCTTCCGAGAGGCTCTGGGTTAATGCCCCAATCTCGTCATTGAGCAGATACTCTCGCCACTCTACCAATGCAATAAGCAGTTCGTTGATCAACCGCTTGATCAGTTCCCGATTGGCAAAGAGGGTTTGGGATAATTCTTCAGCAGAGACAGAGTTTACTAAAGGCATTCCCATCTCAAGAAAATCCTGCGCAGCAAACTTGCGAGCTTCTCGCCAACCAGGTTGCTGGGTGAGCGTATAGACCATCAGCGCCGAAAGCAATTGCGGAATAACTTGTGCTTCGGCAAGCACGCCATCCATCTCCAGGGCATCGGCAAAGAGCGGCTCAGCTCCAATACTTTTGATCAAGGCCGTGATCAATTCGAAAACCCCAGATGGTGTGCCCGATGGAGCTGTGACTGCCACAACCCCCTGCTGAAAGTAATCTTGCCGTGAAGCATTTACCCCTTTGCGGGTATCTTGCAAGTAGGCGGGGTTAATCGCTATGTTCCAGCCCACATAATATCTTCTTGCAGGAAGCAATTCTCTCGTCCATTCGGCGATTTTTTGCTTGGCAGGGCTGAGATCGATCAAAACAGCGCCTTCTTTCAGGTCTTGGGCAATTTGCTGAAGCGTTTCATGAACCTGATCAAAGGGAATAGCCAAGAAAACGACATCAGCATCTTGCACGGCCTGATGAAGGTTGATAGCTACAGTATCAATCGCTCCCACTTTCTGCGCCTCTTTTGCCACACCAATGTCCCGATCATGTCCGATTCGCTGGAGGTCTTCTGATTTCCTTCTCAGCGCTAATCCTAGGGAACTGCCCGTTTTCCCCAATCCGAGAATGGTTATTCTCATCGGTATCTCCTTAACATAGCTCATCTGCTCGCCCCAATTTTTGCAACCAGCTTGCCTGAGGATGCTTTGGATCAATTCCATTGGCATCCTGATGGTATTGCACCAGCCATACAATCCGCTCATCAACCCCATTAGAACGCAATATCTCTGCCCCCCAAGACGGATGGAATTTCCCCACCAGCAAGGGTCGTTTCCACCACGCAGCCCTCTCTAACTGTTCGTCGCTCAGGATCAACGGTTTTGCCATTTTCTTGACCATCCCACCAAAGAGTACAATCCAGACTCGTTCCCACAATCGTAAAGGATAGCAAATTTTCCCAATGTCATGAAGCAGAGCTGCAGTGAGGAAAAGCGGGTTCGTTTCTCCTTCAGCGATTAGCTTTCGACAAACCCGTACCGCATGAGCTTGCTCAGAGGGGTCAAGACGCTCAAAGAGTTGCACGAGCGGCGGTGCCAGAAATTGCTCCACAAGCTCTCGGTCGCTCAACGTTGGCTTCGCCCAGATGGTTTTCCAAAATTGCCAAAGGCGATAACTCCAATTAACCAACTACCCAACCAAAATCCTCATGAGAAACCATAAAGGCGGACTGATAATATAACCCAAAACACCCAAAAAGACGATTGCCATCAAGATGAGCGGGCCATAAGGTCGAATCGCATCTAAAAATTGTACCCACTTTGGGGGAAAGAAATACTCGGCAATTTTTTCACCGTCCAGAGGGGCAATCGGTAATAGGTTAAAGAGCATCAACAAGAGGTTGATCTGGATAAAAACAAATAACAATTGCGGAAGGGTTGGCAAGAGATGATTTGAACGGGTTTGGATGGCTAAAATGGCTTCATCCAGGGAAACCCATCCCATACGGAAGGGAATCGCAGCCAGAAGAGCCATCCCCAGATTGGAGAGAGGCCCAGCTAGGGCGACAAGCATCATCGCTGAAGAGGACTTGCGTTGCAGAGCATAGGGATTGACCGGCACGGGTTTTGCCCAACCGAAGCCAGCCACCAATAAAAGCAAAGAGCCAATTGGATCAAGATGGGCTAAGGGGTTTAACGTCAAACGGCCGTTCATCCTGGGCGTCGGGTCACCGAAATAATTAGCCGTCCAGGCATGAGCAAACTCATGCACTGAAAAGGCGGTTAATAACACAAATAAATGCGCAAGCAGGGTTGAAAAATCCAAATTCAACATAAGAATCTACCTCTTGTGTAAGGGGATTATACCATTCTCCCTCTGCGATCAGCGAATTATTGCTTCTTTAACCCACACCTGTACCTACTCTCTGGATGCTATTGCCCGGCATCTTTCCCGAGAAGCAAAAACTGAGCGTGTTATAATCTGAAAAACCACTGCCTCACTTCCGAGGACAAGGTATTCGACCAGTTTTTGTAAAGCAGATGTTACCGGAGCTACAACTTGATGACATTGTCCGTTTACGCAAACCGCATCCATGTGGCAGCTACGAATGGCGGGTTGTCCGTTTGGGTGCAGATATTGGCTTGCAATGTTTAGTATGCGGCCGGCGGGTACTGCTGTCGCGCCGTGAACTGGCTCATCGACTCAAAAAAGTAATCCTATCCCAATCCCATGATGCCTCAACCAACCAACCCTGAACCAGCTCGCATTCTTTTCTTGTTTTCTGACACCGGCGGAGGACACCGCAGCGCTGCCGAAGCAATCATTGAAGCGCTACAAATTCAATATGGGGATGCTATTCAAACCGAAATGGTGGACATCTTCAAACAATATGCCCCAAAGCCCTTTGACCTGTTACCGGAGCTCTATCCAATTATGGTGCGGGTGCCGCAAGCCTGGGGATGGGGGTATTATATCAGCAACGATTCTCGCCGGGCAAAACTCATTGCCGATAGCGCCTGGCCTCTTGTCCGCCAAAACATCCGCAAGCTGGTGAAATCACATCCCAGCGACCTAATCGTTTCAGTTCATCCGATCGCTAACGCACCAATCCTACGGGCGCTTGGCGAACGCAGACCGCCATTCATCACGGTCGTTACCGATCTTGTTACCACCCATGCTTTCTGGTATCACCGGCGGGTCGATTTGTGTATTGTCCCAACCGAAGAAGCCCGCCAAAGGGCATTTCTGTGTGGGTTGAGAGAAGATCAAGTGCGAGTCATCGGTTTGCCGGTAGCCCAACGATTCTGTCAACCTCCCGCCGATAAACCAACGATGCGGCAAAAATTGGGTTGGCCTCAAGATCGCCCCATCTTGCTGCTGGTGGGTGGTGGTGAAGGGATGGGGCCAATGGAACGCGTCGCCCTCAATGTTGACCGCTTCCCCCTACCGGTTTGTTTGGTTGTCGTCTGCGGCCGCAATCAAAAATTAAAACACTCGCTTGAATCCAGACAGTGGAAACAAATGGTCAAGGTATATGGCTTTGTGCATGATATGCCCGACTTCATGCAGGCAGCCGACATTCTTATCACAAAAGCCGGTCCAGGGACCATCACCGAAGCCATTAATGCCGGCTTACCAATGCTGTTATATTCGCGTTTGCCCGGACAGGAAGATGGCAATGTCTCATATGTCGTTTCCCGCGGCGCCGGATTTTGGACTCCGACCGATGAAAGCCTTACGCAAGCCTTACAGACCTGGCTAGAAAATCCAGAGAGTTATCAACAAGCTGTTCAGGCATGCAGGAGAATCGCCAGACCCACAGCAGCAATGGATATCGCGAAAATCATTTTCGATAAATTGCCTTCGAAACCGATGATCAAGTCATCTCTGCAACCATGAGCACTCTCTATCTGGTAGCAACTCCCATTGGCAACTTAGCTGACATCACCCTGAGAGCGATTGAAATTCTCAAAAAAGTTTCGCTGATTGCAGCCGAAGATACTCGCGTCACCCAAAAACTGTTAACCCATTACCAAATCCACAATCGAATGATCAGCCTCTACGATCAAAACGAAATCCGGCGCATCCCCCTCCTGCTTGAAGCCCTTCAAAAGGGAGATGTGGCTCTGGTTTCGGATAGTGGCACGCCAGGATTGAACGATCCTGGTTTTGAATTGGTTAACGCAGCTATTGCAAACGGACATCGAGTCAGCCCGATTCCTGGACCCTGCGCGCCGGTTGCCGCCCTGGTTGCTTCTGGCTTGCCTGCCAATCATTTTCTGTATCTAGGCTTCTTACCCCGTAAGGTAACCGAGCGCAAACAAATCATTGAAAAAGTCATCTCCGTCCCATATACCCTTGTGATTTTGGAAGCTCCTCACCGGCTACTGAAAACCCTGGACTTCCTGTATCAAACCTTAGGCAATCGTAAGCTGGTTATCGCTCGCGAGCTTACCAAGCTTTATGAGGAATTTTGGCGAGGCAACCTCGCCCAAGCCCTGGATCACTTCTCTGCCCAAACCCCGCGGGGTGAGATTACCATTATCATCGAAGGCGCCCCGCAATCCCCGCAACTTTGGGATGAAGCGCGTTTGCTGGAACAAATTCGCTTGCACTTAAAAGCAGGAACAAACCTCAAAAAGCTGGCAAATCTTTTAGCTACTGAGTCTGGCTGGCAAAGCCGGGAGATTTATCGAAGAGCCTTACAACTCAAATCAAATCCCTAATCCGTTGTCTCCAAAATCATGCCGTTTGCCTTCGAGATGTCTCAATAAATCTCGAATTCACGTTACAATATAATCTCTAAACTTACTTTCCGGGAGGAGACAATGATTTTTGATGATCCATCTATCTACACACGTTATGACCAACAAAATATGCTCTGGCATTTGCAACATCTTGCTGACCAGTTAGATAACGGGTGGAAGTTAGGGCTGAATCAGGAAGCGCCTAAATCAAACTCCCTAAAGCAAATCATTGTTGTTGGTGTAGGTGGATCGGCGATTGGAGCTGACTTAGTTCAAAACTATATCAATAACCAGCTCTCAATTCCTTATACTCTCGTTCGGGATTACGAAATTCCAGCCTGGGTAAGTGGTCCTTCTTTTCTGGTAGTGGGTTCATCCCATTCCGGCAATACCGAAGAGGTCCTAATTGCCCTTGAGATTGCCCATAAACGTGGCTGTACATTGTTAGGAATCTCAACCGGTGGGAAACTGGAAGACCTGGCTCTCAAATTTAATTTCCCACTTTGGAAATATGATTATCGGGGACAACCGAGAGCGGCAGTTGGATATTCCTTCACCCTGATCCTGGCACTGTTGTATCGCTTAAAAGCCATCGCCGATCCAACTTTCGAGCTGGATAGTGCTATCCAGGCCATGTCAATTTTGCAGAAGAAACTCGACCCCCAAATACCTACGGTGCAAAACCCCGCCAAAAGGATGGCAGGTCAGTTGATTGGTAGATGGGTCTCAGTCTTTGGGGCTGGATTTCTTGCTCCTGTAGCGCGCCGTTGGAAAACGCAGATCAACGAGCTTGCCAAAGCCTGGGCGCAATCGGAGGAGATCCCCGAAGCAAACCATAACCTCTTGACCGGCACCCAAAACCCCGAAACGCTGTTAAGCCAAATCGTGGCTCTGTTTTTACGTTCTCGCTTTCTACACCCCCGCCATCAACAACGATTAGAAATGACCAAACGAGAGTTTATGCTGCAGGGGTTAGGCACCGATTTTATTGACGCCGAAGGAGACACTCCCCTTGCCCAATTATGGACCAGTTTGTTACTCGGTGATTATATCGCCTATTATCTGGCAATCGCTTATGGTGTCGATCCGACTCCAATTGAAATGCTCGAAAATTTCAAACGCGAACTGGCAAAAATCCCCTTCTCGCCAGATTAGCCTAGCCACCATAAGCTCAAGATCCCAACCAACGCTCCTAACAGCGCCCCTGCCAAAATATCTGACAGGTAATGAAGTCCCAAAGCTACCCGGGAAAGGCTAACCAAAGGCGCCCAAATGGTTAACGCAAGCCCCCACAGCGGGGGCCCCACTCCAACTCCCAAAACCGCCAAGAGGGTCGCCCGAGCTGCATGGCCGGAGGGGAATGAATGGGGGTCTGTGCGTCGATAGATTGCACCCCACTCACCCTGCGGCCTTTGACGTCTGACCGAGAATTTGATTCCCAACACCAAGATAGCCAGAAACAAGATCGCCCCAGCATAGAGAAACGCAAGTTGCCTCAGGGAAGGGAAGAAGAACCCGACCAGGATTAAGCCCAATAGCCAGAACCACGAATCCCCTGAATGGGCGAAGATCGCTGCCCCCCTTTTCACCCAACTGCGACTATCATCTATGCGCATTTTTTCACTGAAGCGTGCATCCCACTCCATCCACCGTTTCATGCTATCAGGTTACTCCTCAGCCGTTGAAGTAAATCTGCCTCGACGATTTCAAATTGATGCGGTTTATCGATATCCATTCCAACTTCAGCATACGGACAGACAATAGCTCGCCCACTGATGTTCATTCTCGATGCCACCGTTCGCACCGCCTGATCTAGGGTAATCTGACGAATGAGAAGATAAAACAATGTATCCAAACCAATTAACGCCGCCTGTTTGAATACATTCTTTCGGGCAGCAATAATGTTTTTCCACATTTGTTGGTTCTCTGCGTCCAGAGTCGCCCGCACAACGTTCATATCGCCGCCACAAACCTCGATATCTTTCAAACGAGTGTAAGACCGTTTGGAGAGTGGATATTTTGCTTCCATGACGCGCCGCTCAATAACCGTATAATAGACATCTTCATCCGTCTGCATGGTTACCTGCACCAGCCAGTCCACCATCTCACCGGTGATTGCCGGGATATCCGAGGATACCAAAACGACGTGATGAGCTGCGGGTTCAATTTCCAGAAGCTTTCTCATCCCGGTCAGGATATTCGCCAGCATATCTTCCTGATTGGGAAGAATTGCCCGCACCTTTGCACTCTGAAGGTTTTCAGGCAATGCCACCCCAACGACAATCACCGTATCAATGAGCGAAGCACTTTCCACTGCTTCTAATACCCACTGGATCATCGGCTTTCCAGCTATCGGAAGTAAAGCCTTCTCTCTCCCCTGAGAAAGAGGATAGAGCGGTTCACCCGGTTGAGGAATTCCACCAGCAGTTACGATTGCGGGAAGCATCAGTTCAACTCCTGAAGCTGAGGTTGTAAACCGATTTGGTCTAAAATTTCATTTAACTCCTCTATGGTTAATTTTCGTCCCTTCCCACTGGCGGCAATCAAGGCAGCTTCCATCATGTTTGTGCCAAAGGAACGGCCCTCCAAAACTGGGGTTGAAGTCACCAGATATTTCACCCCTGCCTGGCGGAACAGTTCAACATCCGAAGCAGTGGTTGTGTTAGTGGCAATCACTTTGCCTTCCAATCGTTCGGGCATATGTCTCTTGATGTAATGGCAATCCCCGGCAATCACGGTTGCCCAGCGGTAGTATTTTTCCCATTTCGGGATTCGCTGCTCCTGTTTTTCACCAGTGGGATAAAGCCACTCAAAGGGAAGCCGACCAGCAATTGGCATTAAAATCGCTGCCAACACTTTCAAGGTAGCGGTCTTGCGAATCGGGAATGGCAATCCTAAGGCAAACATCATGTCCCCAAAGATACATTCGTAGCCGTGATCGGCAAAGGAGCAAGCCATTCCCCACCGATCCACACCTACTGTAATAAAAGCCTTGCGCTCTTTCACGTAATCACCTATCTGCTCATTGATAATTGGCGCCAGGCGATACTCTAATGAATTTTTTAATCCAGCCCCATCTACGAGAGGAGTATTTTTGACAAAGCGAACCATCGACTGCACAGAATATAAAGGATACCACTTTCGATCCACCATGACACCTAAATCTGCTCCACCAACTCCAAAAGCATCCACCTTCCCATCCAGCTCCTGATACAGCCGGGCTGCTTTCTCCATATCACCGTCAGTCCCAATTCGTTCGATCAATACCGTTTCCCCTAACAGTTGCACTTCCACCCGTTTATCCCGCTTCGACGAGCCAATACTAATGCTAACCGCACGCTTCATCTTGTCCGCCTCCAAATAAAGTTCTGTATGAGACAACCCCAATCATACTCTAAGGTTTCCCCTTTGGATAGACGCAAGCACCGTAAGGAGAAGAAGAAAGAGTATAATCAAAGAAAACCTACCCTTGTGGTTTCTTTCGAAGGAGAAGGTTCCCATGTCCATTCCTCTCCATGCCTATTTTCAAGGAAAGATCGTCCCGTATTCTGAAGCGAAAATTAGTGTCTTGACGCACGGTTTCAATTATGGCACCGCGGTCTTTGGGGGTCTCCGCGCCTACTGGAATCAAGAACAAGAACAATTGTATCTGTTCCGCCCTCTGGAACATTACGAAAGATTATTGAACTCTGCCAGACTGCTCCGAATGGAGCTAAACCATTCCCCACATAGCCTGACCCGGGTTACACTTGACCTCATCCGCCAGGAAAATTATCGCCAGGACATTTACATTCGCCCCATTGCTTACAAAGCTGACGAAGTGATTGGGGTAAGATTGCACGATTTACGCGATGAAATCGCCATTGTCGCTATCCCTTTTGGACGCTATCTCAAGAACGACACCAATGCCCACGTAACTTTCTCATCCTGGCGCCGCATCGACGATAATGCCATTCCAGCACGAGGGAAGATCAGCGGTGCTTATATTAATTCTGCGTTTATCAAAACCGATGCTGTATTGGCTGGTTTTGATGAAGCATTGGTACTTACTGAGGATGGGCATGTATCCGAAGCCAGTGCGATGAACGTATTTATGGTTAAGAATGGAATTCTGGTTACGCCACCGGTAACTGACAATATTCTCGAAGGCATTACGCGGCGTTCGGTGATTGAAATGGCGCAGAACGAACTCAATCTAACTGTCCATGAACGTCCCATCGATCGCACAGAAATCTATTTATGCGAAGAATTATTCTTAACCGGTTCCGCAGCCCAGATCGTTGCGGTTACTCAAGTAGATCACCGACCAGTAGGCAAAGGGATAATGGGACCAATCACTAGTTTCTTACGCGAGGCTTTTGAAAAAGCCATTCGCGGTCGCCTTCCAAAATATCATCATTGGATAACTGAAGTCTATACGAAAGAAAAAATCGTTCCTCAGAATTAATCCGTTCGGTCAGCTAATTCTTCAAAAAGAGCCAGAAAATCCGCAGCCAGCTTTTTTCGGTTATAATGTTCTTCAATCGCTCTTTGCCCATTACACCCTAGCTGGAGAACCAGCTCAAGGTTATGAGATAAGAAAAGTACCGCCTCCGCTAAAGCGTGCGAATCTCCAGGAGGAATAGCAATCCCCGCGCGATGTTCTTCGATAACCTCTCGAATGACACCAGGAATTGCCAAAAGTACCGCTTTGCCGGCAGCCATGTAATCGAATACTTTATTGGGATAAACTGTTCCGTACAATGGGATCGGTTTTAAGATCGCCAGGCAAACGTCCGCTCCGTGAATCACCTTTGCCATGTCTGTTTTCGCCACTGGCGGCAGAAACAGGACATTGGTTAACTTTAAGTCGGCTGCCTTTTGCTGTAATCTGGGTTTTTCCTTGCCATCTCCCACCAAAACAAAAACGATCTCCGCAACGGTGCGTAGCTCTTCCGCCGCCGCCAAGACCTGATCCAAATCGTTGGACATTCCGTGCGCGCCGGCATACAAAACGACAAACTTGCCTTCTAATCCATTCGCTCGCCGAAAGTCATTTTCATCTGGGGGGAGAGCAAACAGCTCCACATCGGAGCCGTTTGGAATAATTTCGATGCGTTTTGCACCCCGCTGGCGAACATGGGATACGAATCCGGGCGAATTGACCACGACCACGTCTGCTTGACGAAGAAGGAACTGCTCTAACCATTCAGACGCAGCGATCAAGAATCGATTTCGTAACACACCCACCTGCACCGCAAAAGCCGGCCAGAGATCTCGCACTTCAAATACCAAGGGTTTTTGCTTCACTTTAGCCACCAACCAGGCAGTGATCACCTGAAAAATCGGGGGAGAAGTTCCCCATACCACATCGGGCGACTTGAGGGTTAAGGCATACCACAGAGAAGAAAGCATAAAGCTGATAAAACTCAAGGTACGATGTACAAAGCTACGATGAAAAGCGCGATAGACCGGAACCCGCAGGATGATGACCTCTCCTTTGCCAAGCTTCATTTGCTCTATTTTTTCTACCGAATGCTCCGCGCCGGTCATGTAATTAATGGGACTGGTGATCACCACCACCTGATGCCCACGTTCGGCAAAAAAGCGTGCCAGTTCATGATGACGGGTGCCCCCCGGCTCATCCAGGGCAGCAAAGGCTTGATGAATCAAGAGAATTCTCATAGCTTATCAGTAGCAGTTAAATCCCAAACGGTTTCTAAATTCAGCGGCAGGGTTGCCTGCACCTCTAAGATCACCGAGAGCGCCGGTTCAAGGTGATTATACGAGGGTGAGAAATACCCATAAACTGGCATCACCCCACCTTCTCCAAAAACCACCTTACCCGCTTTCACGATGCGCAAATGAGACGTTCCTGGAGCTTTTAACCATAACCGCAATTGTCGATCATGGAGCCGCAAAAGGATACCCCAGCCGAATGCTTCTTTGGTGACTTGCCAATCACCCAAAGTGACCAGCCAGTGCAGGCGAACCATCGGGGCAATTGGCTGCTTTTCGGGATGTGCTGGCTCAAGGCAATCATTAATGATCCAAAGGTGATCCTCTTGCAGCGTAACCCAGCGTTGGTAGCGTACACCTCGAGCCAGATAGCCCGTATGTTCTGCCCCTACCACCAAATCTGACTTAATCTTGTCGTTTCGGTTGAGTTCGATCCTGGTCTTAGCCCAATCCAGCCAAAGAAATTTCCCCGCTCTGGTCATTGGGTTACGACCGTCAACCGTTACCGTGTTATGGTAAAAGGCCTCAGCGAGGGAGTTTTCCCATGGCGGCGGAGCCGTATATCGGTAGGTGCCGGCATCCATCGCCAGGTTTACCCCATCCCACCATAAATCAACGTGAAGGAGATCGGCGTGAGCAGGGCGAGAAAAAAAGCGGGGACAACGGAAAGCTGCCCACGTTTTTTGCTTCTGGGAACGAATGAGCACCCATGAATTTGGGCGAATCGATAAGGGCTCTTTCTCAGGAGGTATTTGCTCTTCTTCAAAAGCCGCTTTGTCAGCAGGGATAGGCAGATGCCAAACTCCATACCAGAGGCTCATCTCATCCCAAACGCCTTGTGGAAAGGCTGCTTTACCGACAAAAGCCCGCCAGGCAGCCTGAATTACCGCCCGATAATCGTGAAACGGGGTTTGACTTAGCGGTTGAATGATTGCCCCATCGTTTGGACCTAAATTCGGGACGCGTCCATTGCTCACCTCACAGCATTCCCACAACCACTTTGCAGCTTCGGTTAGGCGGTGAGAGACAGGATTTGGAAATTCTACCCCCTTACCTACGGCTAGCAAACGCGCCCAAAGGGCTAACTGGAGCATCAAGCGGTGATAATTTGCACTGTGCTGAACATACGTTCCATCTTCAGCAATCTGGCGGCAGATGCCGAGCAAAAACCATTTCCAGCCCGTCTTCCACCATGTATCGGAAAGCGAATGTCCCCGTAAGACCGCTCCAGCGGTCATCAATCCCACCGCTTCACTCAGGAGGTGATTATTATTTTGCGCCACGGCATAAGAAAGGGTGCAGGGAATGCGCGCTGCATGGACAGCCAGCGCTTCGAGCAGGCTTTGCTTCCGTTCTGCTGTGCTTGCTGCGGCGTTTTGAAAGACCTGAAAACCAAAAGTTAATGCCATCAGGCGCAGAGCGACTTCTTGAGCAGACAACCAGTTCACGCCATAATAGGGAGGATGGTGCTCCGAAAAGGATTCAAAACCTTCCCAAAATTTTTCAACATACCGCTCTTCGGGACGAATGCGATAAGCGCGTCCTAAGGGATAGACCCAACCAAAGCGAGCCGGCTCCCAAAAGAATTTCATATCTACAGGGCCTTCTTTTTTATCCACGAGCGAACGTTCCACTCTGGTGAACCATAGCTCCGACTTTCCCTGGCGGTAATCCAAATCAAATAATTGAAAACCAAAAAGGCGCGTTTTTCCCGCACAGACGTCCTCAGCTTCTTGCAGTAAATCTTGAACTTGATCGCCCATCACCGAAATCAGTAGCTGCGGAGATGGCAATTGAAAAACGGGCTGAAATTGTACGCCCTTTGCACCTTTCAAAGCCCGTAGCAGGGCTGTATAGCTAACTCTTTCGGTTAAGCCGCTACGCATCCCAAATTGATACCAGGTATAGTTCGCAAGCGGGGTGACCCCCAGGGACAGGATCGCCCTTAAAACCAGCCAAAATCGTCCGGCAGGAGTCATCGTATACTCGGGTAGGGAATTGTCTCTTCTTTCCCTGAATGAAGGGCTTGTTGGGCAGTCAGGGTCGCCTGGCTGACCCCTAGGAGATGCTGATAGGAGATCGGCGGTGTGCCTGATTGCGTGATCGATCTCAGGAAAGCGCGCAGTTCAGCGGCATGACCCTTATCCTGTCGCAGCCAGCTCCGCTCGATGTGGCGCTCTCCATTATGGACTAGCTCCAGGCGCCGAAAATCATCCATCACCGCCACTTTCCCACCCCAAAAGACCTCGAGGCGCTCTTTGGGAAAGGCTTTATCTCCGTTTGCAAGATAGGTAATCACCCCAATCGAACCATCCGGAAAGTTGAAATTCAAGACCAGGTTATCTTCACAGTACCATTGCTCATCTGGCAGGCTTTTCACCCACACCTTGTCCGGTAAGGCGTCCAACAGATAGACCATCGTATCCACGAAGTGACACACTTCTCCAATCAGACGCCCTCCTCCCTGGTGAGCATCTTGCACCCAATGGGAGCGGGGAATATATCCAGCATTGATCCGATAGTGGATCATGGCTGGCTGATGTCTTGGCGTCATGAATTTTTTCAATTTCTGGATAAATGGTGCAAAGCGTCGATTGAAGCCTACCATCAGCAGGGGGATCTCTTTCGCTGTTTGGCTCGACCCTCCCTGTTCAGCCGTTAGCCCAAGCGCTTCTTGGATCAGATTCAAATCAGCTTCACAAATTGCCAGCGGTTTTTCACAGAAAACGTGCTTCCCTGCCCGTAAGGCTGCTGTAGTTTGTTGAGCGTGAAGATGATGACGGGTTAAGATCAGGATCAGGTCGATTTCTTTATCCTCAAGTACTTGCACAGCTTCACTGGTGACGTAGTGGAAATGGTATTTTTTTCCCAAATGCTGCGCCGATAAACCGCTGGCGGAGGCAATTCCCCTTAATTCAACACCATTGATACGTTTGAGAAGGGGTAGCATGACGAGAGAGGCAAAATTGCCGGCTCCAATCACGCCGACTCGCAGCGGTGCTTCCGAACGCTTTGCCGGGTTCTGCAGCCGTGGAAGTTGAATGGTCGAGATTGGTTCCTGGTCCTGATCGGGGTATTCAAACAAGACCGCTAAAAAAGGCTCACTATCCTTTTTGGAGATCAAAGCATAAGCTTGGGCCGCCTGTTCAAGGGTAAAACGATGGGTGATCAAGGGATGAACATCAATGGCTCGCTTCTCGAGTAGGCGGATGAAGGCAGCCAGGTTACGCCCCTCCGTCCAGCGCACATAATCGATTGGGTAATCTATCCCCTGTTCTTCATATTGGGCATCGTAGCGCCCTGGACCATAAGAGCGCGAGTTGACAAAGAAAAGCTCTTTCTCATAATAGGGCTTGCGCGGCAGGTCTTCCCCAACCGCGCCGGCTGCCACGATGGTTGCCCGCGAACGGGCAATGCTTGCTGCCAGCTCAACCGGCTGGGAGGAGGGTGTATCTGCAGCGATAATAACCGCATCAAACCCCTTGCCCTCGGTAAAGATGGGAGTCAATTCAATAGCCTGACCTGGCTCAGCAGCTACAAATCCCATCTTGCGGCAAAGTTCTAAACGCCAGGCATCTGGCTCAAAAGCCGCAACCTCACAGCCAGCCGCTCGAGCAACCAGAGCTGCCATAAAACCCACCAGGCCCATCCCAATCACTGCAATTCGTTCACCCACCTGAGTTTTGGTGAGACGAAAGGCGTGCATTCCAATTGCGCCAACTGTAGCAAAAGCAGCCGCCTCATCGGGAACCGGGTCAGGAACAGGCACCGCCAAATTTTTCGGCACCAAGGCAAATTCAGCATGAACTGCATAACCACCACCACCGCAGGCTACTCGTTGTCCTATCTGAAAGCCACTTACACCTTCGCCAATGGCTACGATCCTTCCCATCGAGGAATATCCCAGAGACATGGCTTGATCCAGGCGGTTAAGTGCCATCTCTAAAGTCGTCAACAGTCCTTCTTGTCTGGCTTTGCTAAGCGTTTGACGCACCAGGTCAGGGCGAGAGCGGACTTTACCTATCAGACTCTTCCCGCTAAAGGCTACTACCATACGCTCTGTCCCGGCCGAGACGAGGGAAACGCGTGTTTTAACCAAGATAAAACCTGGCTTCAAGGTTGGTGCCGGCGTTTCAATTAATTGCGTTTTTCCGTTTCGCAGATTTTGCACAATTTGTTTCATCATTGCGTTTGCTTGATCAATTCATGGATTGCCAGGGTATTCAATAAAGCCTTGGGCACAAAGGAAGGGATCGACACATATTCTTGATCCTTACCGGACTTGGCATCTCGCTCCGAACAATGCGCATTGTTGCCGGCCGGTCCCAAGCCATCTAAGGTCGGGAAGTGTTGCCAAAAGAAATTGCCATCGCTCAAGCCACCGCGCTTTTCGGCAGCAACTTTCATATCCAACTGGAGGGCAGTTTTTTGCCAAACCCTGAACAGTCGCCGGGTAGATTCATTCTCTGGCCAGGGTGAGGTGCGTTCCAGAAGGTGAATTTTGACCTTGCAGGCAAAACCATCCTGGCTGAACACCTGGCTCTCTTCCTGCAACGCCAAAGCCTTCTGAATAGCCTCGTCAAAAATTGGTGGTGAAAATGCCCTGAGTTCCGCTTCGGCATGGGCAAAATGAGGCACGCGGTTTACCACTGTGCCCCCCTGCACAACTCCTATATTGAAGGTCAATTGGCGCTCGTAATCGGTCAAAGCAGCTAACCGTTGAATCGTATGCGCGATTTGTACAATAGCATTGGCGCCGTTCTGGTGATTATTCCCCGAATGCGCCGAACGCCCTTCGACATCAATCCGAAAATACGCCCGTCCCTTGCGAGCTACCACCAGTTTGAAGGTCTCGTCCTGGATATTTCCTGCTTCAAATACCAGACAAGCCAGCGTGTGAGGCGGAAACCGGTCGAAACAATATTGACCGAAGTCCTCGGCAAGCGCTTCTTCGCTGGCATTCATTGCCACAATCCAGTAGGTCTTCTCGAAGTCATCTGGAAAAGCTTCTCGTAGCGCATCGAAAACCATCAAGATCATTACCGTCCCGCCCTTAATATCCACGCAGCCCGGTCCATAAGCGCGCCGCCCCTCAATACGCCAGTAGAAATCATGTCTCTCTTGTTCCTCCGGAGCATACACGGTATCTAAATGAGAGATCAGCGCCATTGTTGGTGCAGGTTGTTCTGGTGAGTTGAAAGCAGGTTTCCGGTAGAGAAACAAATGCTGCCCATGTCCCGTTTGCCTGGAAGGGACAAACTCTGCTTGAAAACCACGTTGGGCAAATACTTCAGCGGTCAACTTGCCAAGCTCATTTACACCCTGGGCATTAGCCGTAAAGCTGTTGATCGCGACCATTTGCTGGAGAATATCCAGATATTCAATGAGCCGATTCTCGAGGAAGTTTTGAATTTTTACCGCAGCATTATCCATGGTTATCGATATTTTCCTTGACACAACCGATCGTTTGCTCAATCAGTTAATTCGCATCGATCAAACAGATGAAACTTGCTAAATTATACACCCATTGGCAATACCAAAGGGACACGAATGACTGCAAAACAATCCTTTGAAACTTTTTCTTCGTTTCCATTCGCATTCACTCGCGGATTCTCGTATCCACTCGCGTTCATTCGCAGATTCCTGAGCGATTATTAAGGCTTAATAACTTTACAAAACATAAATAATACCTTGACAATTTATGGGTATATGATAAAATATCAATTACAAGCTCTCCCGTAGGCGCTTCTGGTTCGAGATTTGGTTTACTGGTCTGGATGGTGTATGGAAAGCGGATGGGCAATAGCTTACGGGAGAGCATCTTTGAAAGAAGGATGGTAGAGAGAAATGGCATTTTATCTAGCGGTAAAAGAAATCTTACGCAACCGAGGTCGGTTTTTCCTCTTCAGCCTGGTGATTGCCTTGATCACCGTGCTGGTATTGTTCATAGCTGCCCTTGCGCAGGGATTGGCGGAAGCCAACAAGGAATATCTGGAAAAACTCAATGCCGAATTGATCGTCTTTCAAAAGAACGTTGACCTCTCCACTGCCGCCAGCCGCATCCCCCGCGACAAATTCAACGACATCCGCCGCATTGAAGGCGTGGCAGAAATTGGTCCTCTCGGCTTTGCAACCGCCACTCTTGTGGCTGAAGACAAGACTCCAATCCTGGATGTTTCGTTGATTGGGGTTGAACCCAACAAACCCGGCATGCCTCCTGCTCTGGAAGGGCAACCTTTGCGATCGCCACGGGCTTATCAGACCATCATTGATGGCAACGTTGCCAAACAAACTGGCATTAAAGTCGGCGACCGCATTCGGATTAAAACCATTGTAGGTAGCGATGAAAAGTTCCACACACTGGAGGTAATTGGTATTACCGATGGGCGTCAGTTCTTTTACGCCCCATCAATTTTTGTGCCCTTCAACACCTGGGATTCCATTAAACCTCAACCGAACCAGAACGGTCGTCCGATTGAAGGCATTGCCAATGTGGTCGCTGTGCGTGTTGAGCCTGGCGAATCAATCGAAACGGTGGCAATGCGCATCCAGAGTCGGGTCACAAATGTTGAGGTGGTGGATCGCAAAACTGCCTATGAAGCCTCGCCTGGCTATCAAGCCCAACAAGGCACTCTCAACACCCAGCGCGGGTTTACTTTATTGATCGGTATCTTAGTCATTGGCGGCTTCTTTCAAATCCAAACCTTACAAAAAGTGCCTCAAATTGGGGTTCTAAAAGCCATCGGTACTTCCAATCACAGTATTGCGGTGGCTGTAGTTTTGCAAATTATTTTGGTCACGGTCCTGGGAGTCGCTATCGGTTCTTTCGGCACTTTTCTACTTACCCTCTTCCTGCCGGCTGGGATACCCATTTTACTGAGCGGCACGACTGCCCTGATTGCCATCAGCACCCTGTTGCTGATTGGACCGATTGGCGGGATGGTCTCTGTACGCTTAGCCTTGAAGGTTGAACCATTAGCAGCTTTAGGCATGTAATTTAGAAACCTCAGGAGAAATCATGGACACCATTTTAGAAACAAATTCGGTATATAAGATCTACCAAAGCGGAAACCTCTCCGTTACCGCTGTTGATAACGCCTCCATTACGTTGCGCAAAGGGGAGTTTGTGGCGATGGTAGGGCCTTCTGGTTCGGGCAAGACCACCATGCTTGCCCTAATTGCCGGTCTCCTGCGTCCCACCAAAGGTAAGATTGTGATCGATGGCAAGGACATCGTCAAAATGAGTGACGTTGAACGCACCCGTTTTCGGCGTGAAAAAGTCGGCTTTACCTTTCAAGCCAACAATCTCGTCCCCTTCCTCACCGCTTTAGAGAATGTAGAATTGATGCTGCGCATGAATAAGCGCTACAATCGTCAGACGGCTGAGCAAGCAAAACGTCTGCTCGTCCGCCTCGGCTTAGAGGATCGCCTGAATAACCTGCCCTCTCAGCTATCGGGTGGACAACAACAACGGGTTGCCATTGCCCGTGCGCTAGTGCATGATCCGGCCATTGTGTTAGCAGATGAACCCACTGCAGCCTTAGACTCCGAACGCGCCTTTCAGGTCGTGCAAATCCTTTCTGAGCTCATTCATGAACAGGGCAAAGCAGCCATTATGGTTACCCACGACCTGCGCATGGTGCAATTCGCCGATCGCGTCATTCAAATGTTAGATGGCAAGGTGGCACGGGTGATTGAAAGCCGCAGCGAGATAGAGGCTTTAGCAGCCATCGGTCAACAGCAAACCCCAACGCTCCCGCCTGCAGCACCAAAGCCCAAAGAAACCCTCCCCTCCAAGCCATTACCCTTCCCGGTTCCGGCCTTACAGCCCATCGGAGATTAAGGTCTCCGCTTTTCGGTCGCCAAGCCAAAACCCGAGGGCTTGGCGACCTTTTATTGCCAGCCGTTATTGTGCCACAACTGAGCATAGTACTGATTGGTGATCAACAAATCCAGGTGCTTTCCACGCTGTGCGATGTACCCTGCTTCTATTACCAGAATATCATCCATCTGCTCAAAGCCAATTGCCTGATGGCTGATCAGGATCAGGGCAGATTGTTTTGCCCACCATAAGAGGTTTTGAATCACTTCTCTGGCGGTAACCAGATCTAAATTAGCTGTCGGCTCATCGAAGATATACAAAGGAGCATCCCGCAACAAGGTACGCGCCAGCAGCAAACGTTGGCGTTCCCCCCCGCTCAATTGCTTTCCATGTTCCCCTAAATGCGTTTCTAAACCCTGCGGTAGTTGGCGGACGAAATCAGCCAGCTTAACCGCTTCTAAGGCTTGCCATATCTTTTCTGTCGATGCCTGCGGGTTGAGAAACAGAAGGTTTTGCCGCAGGGAGGTTTGAAAAAGATAGTCGTCCTGACTGCAAGAAGCAACGATTGACCGCCACCAATTCAAATCAACCTGGCGCAAATCTATACCATTAAGATAAATTGCCCCCATTTGTGGCTCGAAAAGACCCAGAAGCAAATGAACCAGGGTCGTTTTACCCGAGCCGCTGCGTCCCACAATTCCCAATCGCTGCCCCTCCCTTAGCGTAAAACTGACCGCCCTGATTCCCTGACTGGCTTCTCCTTCGTTCCGCCAGCCAGACAGCTCGCTTTTTGATGCTCGATAGGTAAAATAAACCCGCTCAAATTTGATCTCAAGGCGCTCAACTGGCGATCTAGAACCCGAGAATGCCTGGGCAGTATCCCGCTTTACAGAGGCAAACTCGCCCAATCTGAGCAAAGCTTCCTTACCATTCGCAAAGTGCTGCACTGCCTGAGGCAAGAGGAGAAAAGCCTCAAAACTCACCAGAACTCCCAACCCTAAGCCAGCTAAAGACAATCCGCTTAGAGCCCCACTATGAACCAGCGGTGTGGCTACCCATAACATCAACCACATTGCCAAAAATGCCAGCAAGTTCATTGTTACCCCCTGAAGGCTCATCAAGGTATTAAATCGATAAACACCCCCGCCATACTTCTTTGCGCTTGCAGCCAGGCGCTTTTGAAACTCCGCTAACCGCTGGTTGACCCTTAAGTCTATCAGTCCCTGTAAAAATACGATCAACCGATCGCTGAATTGACCGCGCAGAGCATTGATCGGAGAGCTAAGACGGACGATGCTGAAATAGAAAATCGGCAGCCCAAACAAACCTGCCAGAAGATAGATCCCCACCGCTATCCAGGCTAATGCAGGATGAATTACCAGCAACCAAACCAGCATTGCAATCACAATCAGAACGGCAACGAGAAGTGGGGCAATTGCTCTCACATAGAATGGCTCGAGGGAGGCAATATCCCCAATTAATCGGCTCAGCAATTCACCGCTTCCATAGCGCCCAAAAATCTGCGGTACGTGCGGTTCTAAAGCGCGGTAGAACCAAACACGCATCTTTGATAATAAGTCTAGAGTCACCCGATGGGATGATAACCTTTCGAGATAGCGAAAGACTCCCCGGCTTATCCCAAAAAAGCGCACCCCTACAATCGCGGTTTGCAAAAGCGCAATGGATGGTTGCAACGCTGCAAAGGAGATGATGTATGCTGATGTTGACATCAGCCCCACATTGCTGAAAATTGCTGCCCAACCAAGAAAGACCGCCAACGCTATCCAGGCGCGCAGAGACCACATCTGATGCAGCCAAGGTTTCCAAACCGCATTGATTTTGGTAGAGTTGGGGTTATCCGCCAGGGTAAGATTGGGCAATGTCTCTCCTTGCCGCATTCCAGAAAGTCCACCAGGTTCAACCTGCCTGGAACCCCGAGAGGCAATTCTCATCTGGCTTATCCTCTCTTCTTTCCCTGGTAAATCTGCCTTGTTCACGATGAACTGAGATTCAAACTCGACGCGATCCATTTCGTGCAAACAAGCGTCCTTCAGCACCCAAAAACGCTGACCAATGCGCCAGACCTGTGGCTGATGGCTGACGATCAAAATCGCTTTGTTTTTTGAGTGTTGTTGCAGGCTGAGGCAGATTTTCTCAATACTTTGCACATCCACATTGGCGGTACTTTCATCAAGGATCAAAAGCGGAGCATCTTTCAGATACGCTCGCGCCAGAACCAGGCGTTGTTTTTCTCCTGCGCTTAATCCGTATCCATTTTCTCCCAGCAGAGTGTCATAACCCTGCGGGAGACGCACAATAAACTCGTCCGCATAAGCCATCTTTGCCGCTTGCTCAATTTCGGATAGACTAGCATCCGGTTTTGCAAAGGCTATATTTTCGCGCACCGTTCCTTGAAACAGAAAAGGCCGTTGTGGAGCAACTCCAACGCCATCCCACCACTGTGAAAGAGGTATTGTTTCAATCGGTTTGCCATCGATCAAAATTTGTCCCTCCTGGGGGCGGTTCAAACGCAGGAACAGGTTCAGTAAAGTAGATTTTCCAGCCCCACTTTCTCCAACGCAAACTGTAATTGCGCCACGAGGAAGCCTGGCATTGAGATTTTGCAACGTTGCATTTTTACCTGGATAAGCATAGGTAACGTTTTGTAAGACAAGCTCTGTTCCAAACCAATCACCAGCTTCCTCAGATACTTCGCCAGCTTGCGAGTCTGTCCACTTCTGCGGATCATCAACGGGTTTTTCAAAGAGCTTTTCAATGCGCTTCCACGCTGTAATTCCACTCATGCCGGCGTGAAAGCGTTGTCCTAACAGGCGCAGCGGCAGGTAAAATTCAGGCGCAATGACCAGGACAAACAACGCTTTCTCGAATGGAATCCAACCATAGAGCAATCGCAACCCCACCTGCACAGCCACTACCGCTGTGGAAAGCGTGGAGAGCATCTCCATCACCAAGGCTGATAAGAAGGTTGTCCGCAAGGTCTCAAGCGTAGCCTGGCGATACTCATCTCCCTTCTCCGCCAGGCGCTCTGCCATTTCGGCGCTCTTTCCCAGGCGTTTGATTGTTGGCAAACCCTGCAAGGCGTCAAATAGAAAAGCGCTGAGCTGACTGAGCCGCCCCCACTGCCGCTGAGTCTGGCGCTCGGAAACATCCGCGATCAGACGCATAAAGAGCGGGATGAGCGGCGCAGTGACCAGAAACACAAAACCACTTAGCGGATCGATTAGAAATACCGCCAGACATAGAATGGGGGGCACTAGAAATGCCACCAAAGCCTGAGGTAGATATTGCGCAAAATAGGGTTCGAGCGCATCAACCCCTTCAATGATTACCTGACTGACTTCGCCGCTGGAGTCAGCATCCCAACGCAGGGAACCAACCTGGCTGAGATGGTCAATCAGCCGTTCGCGAATCGCTTGTTTTATTTGGAAAGCTGAGCGTGTCGCAGCCAGATCCTGAACCCCAAGAACGATTGCTCTCGTCAAGAGAATCACGCCCAACCACAAAAAAAGCCCTTTTACTTCAGCAAGGGATTGCTGCTCTAAGAATACTTGGTGGATGAAGCGGCTAAAGAATTTGGCTTGAAAAAAAGCCAATATGCCTCCCATAACGGCAAAGAATCCGGCAATGGCAAGCAGCCATTTACCAGATTGCCCCTGCCACAAGAGGCTTCGTTCAAACAACATGCTAGCAAACCTGAAGGGGGGAAACGTCCCGAAGGTTTTCTAAAATTCGCTTTTGATAGCTAAGCCGAACCTTCGGGACGCTTGTTTTCCATTGTAGTCAATTAATATGTCAGCTCTTCCGGAATTCCACTGATCCGTTTGCGGAAGACCCAATAACTCCATCCTTGGTATGCCAGGACAATCGGCACAAAGATGATGGCAATGATGGTCATCACCCGCAAGGTATAAGGGCTGGAAGAGGCATTGTAAATGGTCAGGCTCCACGCGGGGTTCAGGCTCGAAACCATCACGCGCGGGAACAGGATCAGAAACTCTGAAACAAAGGCAAAGGCAATCGAGATGGCAACCAGAACGAATGCCCAGCCCATCTGCCGGCGGCGGATAAAGTAGTAACTCAGTAAGAAGGCAACCGCCCCGGTTATGGGTATCATGCCCGGGTTGACACCCAGCTTGCTCAGGATATCGGTATAAAAATAGGTCATAACCAATAGCAACACCGTAACGATGAGAGCTGGCGCCCACAATCGTTGGGCAGCTTTTTCGGCTCTTTCCATCACTTCTCCTTTAGTTTTCAAAGCTAGAAAGATGGCTCCATATAAGGCAAAGGTGAAGACAGTATCCAAACCGGCAATTATCGAGTAAGGGTTGAGCAGGTTGAAGAACGTACCAACATAGTGCATTTCGGCATCGATTGGCACGCCGCGCACCAGATTGGCAAAGGCAACGCCCAGTAACAAGGCTGGGAGCGCGCTGCCGATGAAGATGCAGGTATCCCAAAGGTTGCGCCATTTCGGATTCTCGTCCTTGCTGCGGAACTCAAACGCCACTCCCCGCACAATCAAGGCTGCCAGTAGAAGGAACAGGGCAAAATAAAACCCACTGAACAGGGTAGCATACCAATGAGGGAAGGCCGCGAAAGTTGCCCCACCAGCGGTTAACAGCCATACTTCGTTGGCATCCCAGTGTGGGCCAATCGTATTAATCATCGTACGGCGCAAGCGATCTTGTTTTTCTGGGTCGGAATGCTTGGAGAGAAAGGGCAATAACATCCCTACCCCAAAATCAAATCCTTCCAGGACAAAAAAACCAATGTAGAGAACAGCAATCAAGATAAACCAAAGGGTATTGAGATCCATTTCAGCCTCCTGTGAATTAATCCTGAGCAGGTTGAGCAGCCGGCATGAGGTCAAAAGCGGGTGCAGGTCCTTCCGGTTCTGTCAGGGTTGGCCCGGCGATGGCGTACTTACGAAGCAAGTAGATGGTTGCCACCATCAAAGAGGCGTAGATTAGAGTAAACGCTATCAGGGTGAAGAGAACCATTCCACCACTAACCGTTGGTGAAATGGCATCTTCTATTTTCATCACCCCATAAACCACCCAGGGCACGCGCCCTAACTCAGTCATCAGCCAACCGCTTGTATTGGCGATATACGGCAAAGCGATGGTATAGGGAAAAATCCGCCAGGCAAAGCGGCGGTTATCGAAAAGTTCAGCCATAACGATGAAGACTGCATACAATCCAAACCAGCCCAAGAGAATCCCCGAGCCAACCATGATGCGGAAAGTCCAGTAGGTGACCGCAACTGGAGGGATATAATTTCCTTCTCCATATTGTTGAACATACTCGGCCTGCAAGTCGTGAATGCCCTTAACTTCTCCGGTGAGCTGGTTATAAGCTAGCAAACTTAATAGACGCGGCACACGAATAGCAAAGACATCCCGCCGTTGGGCTAAATCTCCGATAGTGAGAATCGAAAACGAAGCAGGATCTTCAGAGTACCACAAAGCTTCAGCAGCAGCCATTTTCATCGGTTGGGAGCGCACCATCTCTTGGGCTTGTGAGTGGCCGCTTAGGCCTACCATGATAATTGCAAAAGCTCCGATAACGGCTGCGACCTGAAACGAGCGGCGGAAAAATTCAACCTTTTGTTTGCGCAGCAAATGATAGGCACTGATCCCCATGACAAAGAAGGCTGCGGTTGTAAACCCAGCCAATACCGTATGGGGGAATTGCACCTGAACATTGGGATTCAGGAGCAAGGCAAAGAAATCTGTCATCTCAGCCCGACCATTGCGGATGGTGTAACCGACCGGCTCTTGCATAAACGAGTTGGCAATCAATATCCATAGAGCAGAGACATTGCTGCCAATCGCAACCATCCACATTGTCAGGGCATGAACGCCCTTGGAAAGTTTATCCCAACCAAAAATCCAAATCCCCAGAAAGGTAGATTCGAGGAAAAATGCCAGGAGAGCCTCAATGGCTAATGGCGCTCCAAAGATATCGCCCACAAAACGGGAATACTCTGACCAGTTCATGCCAAATTGAAATTCCTGCACAATGCCGGTCACAACACCCATGGCAAAGTTAATGATGAATAACTTTCCCCAGAACTTTGCCATATCCTTGTAAATTGTCCGTCCAGTACGTACATAGATGGTTTCCATCAGGGCGACAAGCACTGACAACCCCAAAGTCAGGGGAACAAAGAAAAAATGATAGACAGTGGTTATGGCAAATTGCGCCCGAGCAAAAAGCAAAGAATCCATACAAACCTCCTTAAGAAAATAATTGTGTTAGTATCCAAAAGCCATCAATGCAAGGGAATAAACCGATAAATCGTCAAACCAGCACCCACTCTACCTTTTCTAAATCACGCGCTTCACGGGCGAGTTCCGCGATTGTGGCTGCCTCCATTTCTCTCAACACCAGAGCTTGAATCCGTCCCCAGCGAGCATTCACCGGACAACCTTTGTTCAAAGGACACTCTTCTGGATTTTCCAAACAATCTGAGATGATCAGAGGTTTTTCCATCACTTCCCAGATGAGACGAATGTTGATTTCGATTGGATCGCGAAGCAGTTGCACTCCCCCATTCGGGCCGGGAAAGGTGTGGATAATTTTTGCCTTAGAAAGTTCAGCGATAATCCGCAACAAAAACGCCCGTGGAATCCACATTGTCTGTTGAATCGTTCGGGTAGGCAGACGCGTCCCTGGAGGTTGTTTGGCGAGGGCAATCAGAACGCGGATAGCATAATCGACCCGGCGGTTAATGCGCATCACGGTAAGAAAACCTTTACCTTTCCTGTCAATATTTACTGGTATTGTATAGGTTTTCCTAACAATGGTTCAATATGCGATTGTCACGATTTCAAGATGACAGATATCACTCTCTCAAGAGCGCCAAAAACCCCGTCGCAATGGGCGCACGTCTTCAGCAGTAATGAAGGCTTCTCCGTCAATCGAACGGATCAACTCCTGGATTTTCCCCGCATTTTTGCGCAATACGCTAATTGCCAGCAAGGATACCGTCCCATCTTTTCCTCGCGCAGGAATTTCGGTCACAGCGTATCCTTCAGCGCGGAGCGCTTCTGCGATAGCCGCCCCACGCCGGGAACTGATGATTCTAAGATGCAAATGCCCGATAGCCAGGCGCTCTTCAATCCACATCCCAACCACATTTCCAGTTGCAAAGCCAGCGGCATAACCGACCATGTTCAGAGGATTATCCAGATTGCTCAACACAGTGCTAATTGCCAGGACAAAAATTGAGGATTGAAAAAACCCCAACATCCAGGCAATGCCTTTTTTGCCGCGCATGACCACCAGAACTCGCAACGTATCCAGGGTCATGTCCGATACGCGCATCAAAAAGATCAAGCCGGCTGCCAGCCAGGCATTGACGTTAAATAAAATCTCCATTCTCTTTTCCTTTATGCTTCAGCTACAGGTGTTTTTGGAGACAGAATTGGTTTATACATTCTCTCCAGATATTCTTTGACCACCCGACGCATCACAAATTGCGGCACAATCGTGCGCAGAGCATCTTTGACCATGAACAGCCAATCGCCCGGCAATTCATCCGATGAGCGGCGGCGATAATACAGGGGAACAATTTCTTGTTCCAGCAGGTCATATAAGCTGTGAGCATCAGCCTCATCTTGCTTTTGAGGATCATCGTAATCGATGTCCTGTCCAATTGCCCAACCGTTTTGACCGTTATAACCTTCCCGCCACCACCCATCGTATACCGAACAATTTAACACGCCATTCAGAGCTGCTTTCATCCCCGATGTTCCCGAAGCCTCATTCGGTCGCCGGGGTGTATTTAACCAAACATCCACGCCCTGCACCAGATAACGGGCAAGATTCATATCATAGTCCTCTAAAAAGACCATTCGGCCCGCTACCTCTGCGCGTTTGATATATCGATAAATCTCCTGGATCAACAGCTTGCCGCCCTCATGATCGGGATGAGATTTACCGGCGAAGATGATTTGCACTGGCATATCCGCCCTGGCTACAATTCGCAACAGCCGGTCTGGATCATGGAGCAACAAATTGGCCCGTTTATAGGGGGCAAAACGCCGTGCGAAGCCAATCGTAAGCGCATAAGGGTCTAATAAAACCCCTGAAGCAACCACCTGGACGGGATGTACATTTCCCTGTGCCCACATCCAACGCGCCCGCTCACGGATGTAGTAGGCTAGCTTTCGTTTTAAGTGACGATGCACTTCCCATAGTTGTTCATCGGGGATTTCCATCACCCCTTCCCACAATTCGAAGTCATCATGTCTTTCAATCCAATCTTCCCCAAGATACTGATCAAAAAGATAGCGCATCCTGCGTGCCAGCCAGGTGCTGAGGTGAACCCCATTCGTGATATGGGTAATCGGCACCTGATCGACTTCTCGATCACGCCAGAGAAAATGCCACATTTTCCGCGTCACCTGGCCATGCAATTCTGAAACTGCATTGCGCCCTTCGGAGAGCTTCAAACCCAGCACCGGCATACTAAACATATCCCCCCAGGCGCTGGTATTGCGCCCCAAGTCAATAAACTGCTCCCGACTCATCCCTAAATTGGTCCAAATGGGAGATAGATATTTATCCACCAGCCACAAGGGGAATTCATCATTGCCAGCCGGTACAGGCGTGTGCGTGGTAAACACATTGGCAGCTCTCACTTTCTCTTCGGCTTCTTCAATGGTCTTCCCAGCTTCGATGTATTCACGCATCCGTTCCAGGATCAAAAACGCCGAGTGTCCCTCGTTCATGTGCCAGACAGCCGGGTTATAACCCAAAACCCTCAAGGCTCGCACACCCCCGATGCCAAGGATTAATTCCTGAGCAATGCGCATCTCCAGATCACCGCTATATAATCGCGCCGTTAGGGTGCGGTCGGTGACAGAATTCTCTTCCACATTAGCATCCAGCAGGTACAAGGGCACTCTACCCACATGGATTTCCCACAGTCGAGCCTGCACTTCACGACCAGGCAATTCAACGGAGACGGTCAAAGGTTTGCCATCTCGATCTAAGACCGGCAAAACCGGCAAGTCATCAAAAATCTGATGCGTATATTTTGCTTCTTGCCAACCATCCTCCGTGATTCGTTGGGTAAAATATCCCTCCGTGTAAAAGAAACCGACCGCTACCATCGGCAAACCCAAATCGCTGGCTTCCTTCAAATGATCCCCAGATAGGACTCCTAAACCTCCAGCATAAATTGGCAATGTCTCGTGGAGTCCAAATTCCATCGAAAAATAGGCAATCGGGCGATGAATCCATTGAGGATAGGTTTGCGCAAACCATGTATCTTTGCGCGTCATATAAGTGTCAAATTCATTGATGACGCGATCATAGTCCTCTAAATAATAGCGGTTCAAGGTTGCAGCATTGATTTTTGCTCGCTCAACCTGACGTAAGAACTTGATCGGGTTGTGGTAGGTTTTCTCCCATAAAAGAGGGTCTATTCGCAGATATAACCGCACCGCTTCCGGGTGCCAGGTCCACCACAGATTATAGGCCAGCTCACCCAAACGTTGGATTCTACGCGGAAGTGGAAATCGGTTTGGATAATGGGCTACAAATACATCACTCATAGTTCGCCTCAATCTTGTTTTGAGCTTTTAATCTTACCACCAGATGGGTCACTGGGCAGGGCAAAATTTCCAAAAAAGCCAGGCAAGATTGTTACGAAACTAACAAAGAGAGATTTTAACCGAAAAAGCGATTTCATTCAGTGAGATTTCTTGGTGAATTGTATGATATTTGTCAATTGACACTCCATAAGGAGTGTATTACGCTTGAGTAAATCTTGGTAAGGAGAATCTCATTAACAAAAAGGAGTAACAAGCCATGGTGATGAAAATTACCGAAGACTGCATTGCGTGCGGTGCGTGTTTGCCGGAGTGCCCCACCGAGTCGATCTCGGAAGGCGATACGATTTACGTCATCAATCCTGACACCTGCGTTGAGTGCGTCGGGCATTACGACTCTCCCCAATGCGTTGCCGTTTGCCCGGTGGATTGCATCGTTAAGGCATAATCTCTAACCGCGCGATAATGATGTAGCTCAAAAAATAGGCCGACGTGTTTCGGCCTATTTTTTATCAACGGATACCAACTTACCGCTCAAAAATCTGCGGAGAGGTCACTCGAACAATCAGCCCAATGGCGCTCAAACGTTCTCTGAGAGCGCTGACAACGGCCAGTTGGGCAAAACGTCCATTTCCAACGCATCCCTCTGTCCCTTGAGAAAGCGATGAAAACCAACCACAGCAATCATGGCAGCGTTATCGGTACAGAGATGAGCCGGAGGGATAAACACCGGCATCCTTGATTGCCTCAGGAACGTCTCCCGCAACGCAAGATTTGCCGAAACTCCCCCAACAACCAGGATGCTTTGAGCATGATACGTCTCGGCTGCTAGGAGGGTTTTCCCAACTAAAACATCCACAACTGCCTGCTGAAAACTAGCCGCTAAATCCTCAACCGGAATTCCCGTTCCAAACCGCTCCAGGCGCTTCACTTCCCGCAGAACAGCGGTTTTGAGACCACTAAAAGAGAAATTCCAATTGCCTTCTAACCAGGCCCGCGGAAATGCAAAGGCTTGAGGATTGCCGTTTTTTGCAGCCGTCTGAATAGCAGGACCTCCGGGATAAGGCAGATTTAGCAGGCGAGCTACCTTATCAAAGGCTTCTCCGGCTGCGTCATCGAGGGTAAAGCCCAGGGATTTATAGAAGAGTGGTCTTTCAATCAAAACCAACTCCGTATGACCACCGGAAACAATCAATCCTACCGCCGGATAATCGATTTGATGCCTTTCTTCAACTAACTCAATCGAAAGAAGATGAGCTTCTAAATGATGGACACCAATTAATGGTTTCCCACTTACCATCGCTAAACCCTTAGCAATATTTATCCCAACGACCAGAGATCCTGGCAAGCCTGGTCCACGGGTAACTGCTATGGCATCAATATCCGCCAGGTCTAAATGAGCGTCTTTTAGAGCCTGCTCTATCACCGGCGGAAATGTCAAGAGGTGTTGCCGTGAAGCTACCTCAGGAAATACACCTCCGTACTTAGCGTGGATAGAAGCTTGTGAGGCTACCACATTTGAAAGGATGGATACCCCATTCTCAACCACTGCCGCAGCGGTCTCATCGCAAGAAGATTCCACTCCCAAAATTCGATAGTTTGGTTCTGACATCACACGGTGATGGTTCTGAGGCATCCAATTATCATCCTATACCTTCTAGCTCATCTTGATTGGGAGAACCAGATCCAAGGGGAAATGGGCCAAAGGCTCAATCTTTCCATCCTTATTGACAACATAGGTATCTTCTAAACGAACGCCCATGCCCCGATTGGGGTAATATAAACCAGGTTCAATGGTAAACACACTTCCCACAGATAGGATATCCATTTCGGTAGCATTCGTCCCAAACCAGGGTCTTTCATGAATCTGCAATCCCACTCCATGTCCAAGACTATGGACATACCCTTCTTCGGTGGTCGGATTCGATTTCACGGTCGGATGGCCGCGCCCTTCAAATAAATCGCACACCAGCTTTTGATAATCCGCGCACTGTCCTTCCAACCTTAAAGCTTCGACTGCCGCCTGATAGACAGCTTTGACATCCTCATAAATCGCCTGAACATCGTCTGGCGCGTAACCCAGGCACCAGGTTCGGGTAAAGTCGTAGTAATACCCGCCTTGCTCCTGGCAAGGAAAGATGTCAAACACGATAGTTTTTCCCACTTCCAACACCATCTGGTCATCCCCGGCGCTATGAGGAATTGCAGCATCCCTCCCGATGGCAAAGACAGTCCCGTGCGGATTCTCAGCGCCGCGCTCCGCCAGCCAAAGATTGATCTGGCGCTTTATCTCTCCAATTCGAAGCGGTTCACCATTGCTTTTTGTTAAAACGCCATTGACAACTTTCTGACCGCTAAGAAAATCAGCGGTCAGTTTGACCACCTCGATGGTAATTTCGCCCATGTGTCGTATTTGCTGGATTTCTTGTTCGTCTTTTGAGCTCCGAGCCAGACCTAATAAGGTGTGGTCCGATTCTGAAACAATTTCAATCTCGGGCATGAGATCACATAGCTTGGTGAAAACCGAGTAAGCCAGCCCGACTTCACTCATTCCATAGAGTGCTATTCGCCCTTTATGAACGCCCAAATCTTCAAGCATCCGTTGATAGCGCATTGCTCGCGCCAGAATTGCATCTCCTTGGGCTTCTTCTAACAAGCGCTTAGGGTGGTACACTTCAATGGATTGGGTTGCCAATCCGGTTTTAGCAGCTTCTTCCCGTTCCATCGCTGAAGCAAAATACAGCAGGGGTTCCTTTCCGACCACCTTGATCAGCTCCGCCTGCGAGACATGAACTCGTCCGGTGAAGTAAACCATAGCCGGATTGTGTTGCGCTGCGCCAACCACAAAAACCACATCAATCTGATTCTCTTGCATCAAACGGTCAAGGTCGTTTTTCATGGCAGCATCCCTTTCAACGCTTCGATTGCGTTGAGCAAAAGGTCATCTTGCTCGATAAACACTGTCCGAGGATCAAAAACCACTCTATCCTGCTCGATACGGGCAATAATTGGCGGGGTATTGTGGCGTAATTCTTTTAGATACTTCTCCGCCTGCCGCGCTTTCACCGCTAACAAAGCAGTAGGTAAACTTTCACCGGGTAGACTTCCTCCTCCTACCGTACTCATCCCTTCAATGACCTCACTCTGGATGCCCCGCTGCGCCAACCTGTCTTTCCATTGAATTGCACGCTGGGTTAACGCCTCTTTTGAGCAAGCAATCATTTGCCAGATTGGCACCTTTTGAAGGGCCTCGTCTTTTAAGTAATGCAGCAAGGTGGCCGTAAGAGCAGCTAAAGCGATTTTATCCGCTCTCACTGCCCGCGCAAGCGGATGATGCCGTAGCTTTTCTACCAAAGATTTTTTACCGAGAATAATTCCGGCCTGCGGACCACCTAGCAGTTTATCCCCAGAAAAACACACCAGATCTGCGCCAGCTCTTACAGCTTCTTGTACCATCGGCTCGTGGGCTAAGCCATATTGTGCGGTATCCAATAGCGCCCCAGAGCCAAGATCAACCAGCAGAGGAATGTTAGCCTCATGAGCAAGTTGGGCGATTTCGTTTAAGGTCGGCTCAGCGGTGAAGCCAATGATTTTGAAATTCGAGCGATGGGCAACCAGGAACATGGCCGGTTTACGCTCCAATGCTGTTCGATAGTCCTCCAGATTCACTCGATTGGTCGTGCCAATCTCGATCAATTTTGCTCCCGATTGACGCATCACATCGGGGATACGAAAACCCCCACCGATTTCAACCAGTTGTGAGCGAGCAATGACTACCGCTCGGCGGCTCGCCAGACCTGCCAGTGCTAAAAGGACAGCCGCAGCGTTGTTATTCACCACCAGAGCTGCTTCAGCCTCCGTCAATTGACAAAGAGCTTTTTCTGCGTGAAATAAGCGACTACCTCGCTTGCCTTTCTCCAAATCGTATTCAAGATTGGAATAGCTACAAGCCACTTGATAAGCCGCCTGCATCGCATCCCGACTCAGGGGGGCGCGCCCTAAATTCGTATGGATGATAACCCCGCTAGCATTGATAGTGGGAATCAGGGAGGGAGAGGTCATCGCAATCAGGTAGTCTTCGATGGAGCGGATAAGCGTGTCTTCGGTAAAAAACTTCTGCGTCTGCAAAAGTTGTTGCCGCGCCTCTTCCAATACCGTTCGCGTTGCCACCAGCGTTAACTGGCGTCCATAGACCTCTGACAAACTTTTCATCTCCTCTCGTTGAAGGACTTTTTCAACCGAGGGAAGAGAGCGTCGCGCATCAGTCAGGTGATTCATTTTCCCTATGTGGGGCTGTCCACAAACTGCGCTCGCGCAAGGTCAAGGCGACTTCAATCACCAAAAAACACAAGGCGATAAATACTGCCAGTCCGGCGGTTAAAACTCGCGCAACCTGCAACCAGGCTAAAGTAGGGAAATAAATTCCAGCCCACAATGCCTGACGCACCACACTGCTAACGGGGGTAGGTTTTTTACCCGGAAAGCGGATATGTAGGAAGACAATTATAGGAAGGGCAGTGCCGGTAAAAGCTAAAACCGCTAGAAAGTAAAATAACCAGCGCATCCCTAAGGTGGGCAAGGTAAAGAAAATCAAATACGCTAATCCCCCCCAACCAATCGCCATGAGGCTGAACGAGAGCGGCAGATAATCTCCCAGACGCAGCGTTGGTGGAATTGAAGCGGGAGAGACAGATTGAAGCTTGGAGTCCATCATGAAGAGAAATCACCATCTCATTTCGTTTTTTTTTAAATTATAGCATACCCGAGAAAACCTCAGAAGCACAGTTATAATACGCTAAAATCGCACACCCACCAAAAGAAAGGAAGTTTTGTATGGCAACCATTACCCGCGAAGAAGCCCTCGAATATCACAAGTTACAGGGCAAACCAGGCAAAATTTCAGTCATTCCGACCAAACCCATGCTCACCCAACGCGACTTGTCCCTCGCCTATACACCTGGGGTTGCCATTCCGGTGCTTGAAATAGAACAAGACCCCGATACGAGTTACGAGTACACGGCAAAAGGTAATCTGGTGGCGGTTCTGACCAACGGGACAGCCATCCTTGGCTTAGGCGATCGAGGCGCACTGGCAGCAAAGCCAGTTATGGAAGGTAAAGCTGTCTTGTTCAAGCGTTTTGCAGATGTTGATGCCATCGACATCGAAGTCGATAGCCGAGACGCGGATGTCGTCATTCAGGTTGCCCGCGCGATCTCGCCTTCCTTTGGCGGCATTAATTTAGAGGACATCAAAGCCCCAGAATGCTTTTACATTGAAGAGACCTTAAGATCTCTTTTGGATATTCCGGTCTTCCATGACGATCAACATGGCACAGCGATTATTTCGGGGGCTGCGCTGTTGAACGGGTTGGAACTGGTGGGTAAGAAGATTGCGGATGTCAAAATCGTTGTTTCCGGAGCTGGTGCATCAGCCATCTCTTGTGCCGAATTAATGATCAAATTAGGGGCAAAGCGTGAAAACATTCTCCTGGTAGACACCCGCGGGGTGGTATATAAAGGTCGCCAGGAAGGGATGAACCCATATAAAGAACGCTTTGCGGCTGAAACCGAGGCTCGCTCGCTAGCCGATGCTGTTAGAGCAGCAGACGTCTTTTACGGCTTATCTGTAAAGGATATTTTGACTCCCGAGATGGTCAAGACCATGGCAGAACGTCCGCTAATTTTTGCGATGTCCAATCCTGACCCAGAAATCCGCTACGAACTGGCAAAAGAAGCTCGACCGGATGCCATTGTTGCCACCGGTCGCTCCGATTACCCGAATCAAATTAATAACGTCCTGGGCTTTCCCTTCATTTTTCGCGGCGCGTTAGATGTGCGCGCCAGAACAATCAACGATGAGATGAAAGTGGCCGCCAGCCATGCTTTGGCTGCTTTAGCCAAAGAAGATGTGCCAGATAGCGTTCTGCGCGCCTATAACCTTGAAAACCTGAAATTTGGACCGGATTACATTATTCCAAAACCGCTTGATCCGCGCGTGTTGCTCTGGGAAGCGCCAGCAGTTGCCAAAGCTGCCATCGAGAGCGGCGTGGCTCGCAAAGCACTCGATATCGATGAATATCGCCAACAACTCGCTTTCCGGCTGGGCATGGGAGAACAAATCCGCTATTATATCCTCAATAAAGCCAAATCTGCCCCCAGGTTGATGCGCATTTGTTTTGCCGAAGGGGAAGAATCGAAAATCATTCGTGCTGCCTATCAGATCATGGAAGAAAAGATCGGCGAACCAATATTAATTGGCAGAGCGGATGTCATCTGTCAAAAAATAACCGACCTTGGGCTGAGTTGTACCCCTCATGTTATCGATCCTCATCACTATGAACGAACCGAAGCGTATGCTGAAGCGTTCTACCTATTGCGTCAGCGCAAGGGAATTACGCTCAAAGATGCCCGCCAACGGATTTTAGATCCCAACGTATTCGGCCCAATGATGGTCAAAATGGGGGATGCCGATGCCTTTGTTTCGGGATTGACCTACGACTACCCGGATGTGATTCGCCCAGCTCTCCAGATTCATCACACTAGGCCCGGCACGCAGCGGGCAGCGGGCATTTACATCATGATTGTCAATGATCGTACCTATCTATTCACAGATGCTACGGTCAATATCGATCCATCCGCAGAAGACCTGGCTGAAATTGCCTGTCTGGCAGCCGATTTTGCTCAACAGCTTGGCATCGAACCGCGGGTCGCCTTGCTTTCTTTCTCCAATTTTGGCAGTACCATTCATCCACTATCGCTCAAGGTCAAAAAGGCGGTTGAGCTCATTCGTCAACGGCGTCCAGAGTTAACGGTAGATGGCGAAATGCAAGCGGACACTGCGGTCAGCCCTGAGATCATCCAGGAACGCTATCCCTTCAGTCGCGTCTCGGATGCCAATGTTTTGGTATTTCCCTCCCTCGAATCCGCCAATATCGCTTATAAATTGCTGGCTCGGCTCGGAAACGCTCAGGCAATTGGGCCGATCTTACTGGGAATTGGCGCGCCAATTCATGTCTTACAAACCGGGGAAGAGGTACGCAATATCGTCAATATCGCCGCGGTAGCTGTTATGGATGCAATGAGCCGTAAGCCTTGATCAGCGCAGGGTACCTGTCTCGCGGGTCAACAATCGGTATAGGGCATTCAACTCCTGGATAATTTCGGATTGGCGCTGGGAGATAAACTGGGAGACAATTGATCGATATTGTTCATCGGGTTGGAGGCGAATACCAACGCGGTAGCGACGCGTGTTCGCCTCCGTATAATGATTCGAAATGATGCCATATACCTCAATTTCTGGCGAGTGAACGGTCTTAATGGCGGTTGTGTCATCCCGATCACTGCCATACGAGGGAGTGTGAATCGATGAAAGGCGTAATTGCGTTCGATCGTATCGATTGATCTCCGCTGCGCTGCCCCCTTCATACCGTTTGGGTTGTTTGATTTGAAACACCCCCGGTAAGCGAAGCGAAATTGCCACTTTCTTCCCCTGACGAAAAAGATGCGTGTAAACCTCATTATCCGGCAGGTAAATCCCCATGCCATCCAGGGAAATATCAGCCAATTCCCCCCGAATCGCTTCAGTCCGCTCAGGCAATTGAAGTTCTCCTGTCACACCCTCTTTCGGCCACACCCGAATCTGTCGTCGGTCTCCGATCCCGTCGCGGGTGTACTCAAACTCGGTTAAGGTGGCTTGAAGCACCTGCGGCTCTAACCGCTCCACGCGGGCGCGGATGACCGCCGGGAAACCCGGATACTGGATATAGGTTTGCCTTTCCTGATACAGACAAACCAGTTGATAGCGCTCGGTCTTTACCGTAATAGAATTCTGTCCGACATAAACAATCGCAGCCGGAAAAGCAATCGGAATCCCCTGATAAACATTGAGCAAACGGATTTCTGCCTCTGCACTAGCCAGTCGGCGCAATAGGTCTAGGATTCCGACATCCATTTTCGTCTCATTTCATAAATAAAAAGAAGAATATGCAGCTACTATTCACACAGGAATTATACTGCTCATGAAATATAAAATCCATAAAAATTACGTAAGGTTTACCCAAAAATCAGGCTTGCACAATCCGTCCGTCGGCCAGGGAAATGGTACGTTGAGCCCGTACGGCTAATTCAGGATCATGGGTCACCATCAACAAGGTCTTGCCGCGCTGAATTAAGTCTTGAAACAAATCCATGATCGTTTCTGCAGTGCGAGAATCAAGGTTACCGGTCGGTTCATCCGTGGCAACAATTGGCGGATCATTGGCTAAAGCGCGGGCGATGGCTACCCGTTGTTGTTCTCCACCTGAAAGAAAAGAAGGCAATTGATTTGCCTGGTGTTCCACCTGGACAAGCTTGAGTAATTGATAGGCGCGCTCCAATCGTTCATTTCCCGGATAGAGGTTGCATAAGCTCATCGGCAACATCACATTTTCGATTACGGTTAATGTCGGTAATAGTTGAAAGAACTGGAAGACGACTCCAATCGTCCTTCCCCTCCAGACCGCCTTCTCACTCTCTTTCAACAAATGAACTGGAGTTTGCTCAATATAAATTTCTCCGCTGGAGGGCTGATCGATGCCAGTAATCAAATTGATCAAGGTGGTTTTTCCGCTGCCTGATTTTCCCACAATGGAGACAAATTCCCCGGCGTGAATTTGCAGGTTAACATTCTCCAGAGCCACAAACCGCCCTGCATCCGTCTGATAGATTTTGCTGACCTCTTTTAGCTGAATGAGTGCTCCATTTTTCTGGGGTTCTTCCATGTCAATCTCCACGCACTCCGGCTTTGGTTCAACGATGTTATTCAGCTCATTCATAATCCAACACTTCTCGAACCTGCAACAAGGCCGCCCTTCGTGCTGGTAGCAGACTTGAAAACACTCCTATCAGTAAAATGACACAAAACCACAGCAACAAGCCAATCAACGAATAACGGAAGTTCATCTGTGTTTCCAGCACGGCGTATATAACCACCGCTGCCAGTATCGGACTGGAGATTGCTGAAGTAATCGCTCCCATCACCCAACTCACGAAACTTACAATCAGGCTTTCCGTCAAGACGATCTTAACCAAAGCGTGATTGGCTGCGCCGACTGCTCGAAGCACCCCGATTTCCCGCATTCTTTCCATAATGTTTATCCCAAGCGTACCACTCAAGCCCAGGCTGCCAACCAATGCCAACAAACCAGCCATGATGAGTAAAACCAGCAAGATAATATTAAAAATCTCTGTAAATTCGCTAAAGAAGGACGAACGGGTGACGCTGTTGTTTTTACCGATCCCGGCATTGCGAAAACGATCTTGTAATTTCTCGGCCAGCCGGTTTTGCGTAGCCACCGAACCCAATTTCCCTACCTCGGCAAGCACCCGAATTTCATCCACCTCATTGTGACGGCCGGTCAGACGAGAGAGGAAAGTAAAGTCCATATAAATGCGGGGGCCAAAAATATGCTTCGAAACGATACCCACCACGGTGAAGGTATGGGTTCGCCCTCCAATTTTGATCTGGATTTCTTTACCAACTTCAATTCCCTCTTCTTCCATGACCAGATCAGCATTGACAACTACCTGGCGAGAATTGGGCATTGCGCTCAACCAACTTCCGGCAATCAATTTGGGGTGGATCGTCTTGCTATCGGGCAACAACCCCACAATCTCTATTCCCTGGCTCTCACTGTGGTCAGAGCGCACAATAACACCCTCGCTAATTGCCCATCCTTCCGCGTATCCAACCCCTTCAATCCGTAATGCTTCTCGTTCAGCCGCGACCTTACTCACGCCGCGCGGCAAAGATAAGCGTGCATCAAAAGCCACATAACGCTCCACATCCCGGATTTGGGCTGTCAATGAAGAATAGGTACTGAACGAAGCAATGAACATCGCCCCGGCAAGGGTTAATGTACCTAAAGTAAACGCTAAACGAGATTTTTGTCGAAAAGTATTTCTCAAGGAGAGAAGCAAGGGTGGATTGATGGAACGAATCCGGCCGAGCAGTTGTTCAAAGCGACTGGCCCGCTTGCGATCGCTAAGTCCATACTGGTAAATTGCGTCATAGACCGAAATGCGCGTCCCCTTAAGGATCGGGAAGATAGCAACAGCTAGTGGCATCCCGATCGCTACCCCAACCTGAATCAACAAAACATCCCAGGTAAGCGTAACTCGAGTAACATCAAAGTTCAAGAATTTCGCAGCAAAATTTGCTAACCACCAGCTTCCCGCCAATCCAAAAGGAATGGCTAAAATAAGCCCCGCCACAGAAAAGATCAAGATGTTTAAGAGATACATGCTGACGATCTGCTTTCGCGCTGCGCCAATTGCTCGCAAGATACCGATCTGTTTGGTTTGCTGAATCAGGATAGCTGAAATGGTATTGACGATCAAACCACCACTCAGCAAGGTCGCCATGACACTCATAATTTGAAGTATCAGGATAAAACCGCGGATTTGATTATGCGCCCAGTGATCGCCTGGATCCGATCCTACTCCCGGAATGCGTATACTCAAGACCTGATAGCCAGCCGGTTCCAAAATTCGCTTCTTGATTTTATCAGCCACATCCAGGGCATAACTTTTTCCGATATCCTCGCCTTGGACCACCACTTCTAAACGATTGTAAGTTGCAGATTGCCCCATCCAACGCAACGTATCCATACTGACATAGCCGGTTGCATCACCCAGAATTGCGTACGGAATTTCATTTACATCATGAGCTATCCCTGATAGGGTTAACGCATATTGACGGTCATCGGCCAGCTTAATGGTGACTTTATCACCGACTTCGTAACCCAATAATTGCGCTGATTGGCGTTCAAGAATGATTTCCCGAACACGAGGGGGAAACACCCCTTCTTGCATCTTAAATCGATTTACCTCAATCATAGAAGGATCAGCAATGACATGGATGTTTAGGTTCTCAAGCTCGCCTTCCGATGACTTGATCTCTGCCCGAATGATGCGCCGCGCCTGAGCCTGCTTCACCTCCCGGACGCCTGTGGCAGCAGCAGCAATTTCCTTGGGAAAGGGGGAGACATAAAGATAAACATGGGCCGGATTCCCCTGTTTAAATTGGGTATACAAATCCCGTTGAATGATTTGCGAGGCATTGTAAATCATTCCAATTGTGCCAACCCCCACCGCAATCGAGAGAGTTACCAGAAGGAAACGCGTCTTGTTTCCCCAAAGATCGCGCCAAATTTTCACCCATCGTGCATCCAGTGTCATCACCTTTGCAACTCTCCGTCCAGGATTTCCACCACCCGCGTCGCCCATTTCAAGGCGCCCCGATCATGCGTAACCATCAATACCGTTTTTCCTCTCGACACAAACGAAGCAAATAATTCCATAATTTCTTCCGAGGTGCGGGAATCAAGATTGCCGGTCGGTTCGTCGGCAATCAATAATGGCGGATCGTTTGCCAGAGCCCGAGCGATTGCCACCCGCTGTTGCTGTCCACCGGAAATTTTTGCCGGCACCTTCCGGGCATGATCTTCTAAGCCTACCTGGCGCAACAATTCCATTGCCCGCTCTTTTCGCGCCGGAACGGGAATCTCTCCCAGTAAATCCATGCTGATCTTAACGTTTTCCCAAATGTTCAGGGTTGGAAACAATTGGAAAAATTGAAACACAATCCCTAAATTCTTTCCGCGCCAACGGGTTCTTTCCTCCTCCGAGAGATCCAACACCGATGTGCCGCAAAAGAAGAGCTTCCCTTTCGTTGGAGCGTCAATGGTCGTCAACAGATTGACCAGAGTCGATTTACCGGCACCAGATTTTCCAACAATAATGACGAATTCACCGGCATGAATTGAGAGGTTAATTCCTTTCAACGCCGGTACATCGCCACTAGGAGTCTGATATACCTTCCACAAATCTTGGGCTTCCATCAAGGGAACACTGGCTGAATCGCTTTCGGTAGGAGAAACCAGAGAATCCTTGCTCTGGTCAGGGTGAATTTCGTCAACAACAAAATTCGTCATTTTTTCCATTCTTTCGCTACGCACATCCAAATACCCGACTTTTCGACCCATTTGTTGCAAGCCTATATCTTACTCGATATTTCTGACCATGCATGTAAGAATAAGGTTAATTTCACATAAAATATCTTTGACATAACCAACAATTTCTTTAAGCTAGATAAAAGTTTTAAAACCGACTGGTCGGTATGTATTATACTTCAAACAAACCATTTTTAGAAGCGATGGTCGTCCTTAATTTTCTATGCAAACTCTTTGGGTAACCGAATAACGGAAGAAGAACCGGGATGGCTAAAACGATCAGCCGCCATCCCGTTTTTACCACCGGGAGAGAGACAACTCGTTCTGGCTTAGCCGAAATCTCGGCGTTTGTGTTTCTATGGCTAACGGAGAAGTTTGGGTCGATAGCGCTGGATATATTTCTGGTAGGCCTGTTTTTCTTGTTCTCTTCGACTCTTATCCCAACCAAAATAATCACCGGCAACTTGAATAGCCGGGTCGAGGATATCCAAGCCCGCCGAATCGTTATATCCTCCCATACAGCGCCGCAACAACACATCCTGGATTGTTTCGGCCTGCTCCTCTTCAAAAGCGAAGATTACTTCAGCCGCTATCGTCGTATCTCCAGCATGTAATCTTTCTTTCAATTTCGGTTCTTTTTGCGTCAAGGCAAGGATTTTCTCCGCTCTAACGCCATAGATTTCGGTCAGATGGCGGGCAATATCCTGCTCGAAACCGCTTTTGGCAAGAAATTGTTTTTGAAATTCAATAAAACTCCCTTCACCTGCACCCGGTAAATGAATTTTATTTGTGACACAGGGCTTGAGTGATCGGTTCAACTTCTTCCCAATTAAGTCAACACATTGTTCAGCCAGATTCCGGAAGGTAGTCAGCTTTCCTCCAATGATTGAAATCAACCCCTCTACTTCTGGGGCATGGTCATGAATAATATGGCGCCGGGTAATGGCGGCCGTTTTCTTCTCCCCCACATAAGGCAAAGGACGAATTCCTGAATACGTGTAGAGTATCTTTTCGAGATTGATTTGAGCTGATGGAAAAATATCATTGGCTTCATTCATCAAATAAGTCATTTCCTCATCATCAATCTCAACATGGTCTAAGTCCCCTTGATAAGGTAAATCAGTGGTTCCAATCAAAATCCGTCCCGTCCATGGGATAACAAACATCGGCCGGCCATCTGCGCGGGCTTCAAAATATACCGCCATTTTTGGTGCTCCAGGGAAAACCGGTACAACGAGGTGGCTGCCCTTTGTTCCCCCGATAAGGCGTTTCAATGGTTTGCCGACACCCTTCAATACCTCATCGACCCACGGGCCGCCAACATTAACCACCAGCTCCGCTGAAACGGAGTAGGTTTTCTGATCTAACAAATCCTGAAACTCAACCCCACAGACACGATTGCCGTCCATGATGAAACGGTTCACGCGGGCATAATTCAAAAACGTCGCTCCCTGTTCCTGAGCAGAGAGAATGTTTTCAACCGAAAGCCGCTCAGCATGAGCCACCTGACAGTCATAATACATGGCTGCGCCGCTCAATCCCTCTGGATTTAGTGCCCCAACCTGTTCAAATACCTGCTGCGGAGAAAGGATATGATGATGATCCAGACTCTTATCATAGGAGAGCACATCGTAGAGGATCATCCCCATGCGGATCATCCAAGCTGGTCGGCGATTTTGTTTATAAAAGGGGAAAGCCATCCCCAAAGGTTTGACAAGATGAGGCGCATTGCGGAGTAATCTTTCACGCTCGGCAAGCGATTCACGAACAAGGTAAAACTCAAAGTATTCCAGATAGCGCAAACCGCCATGAATCAGGCGGGTAGACCAGGCCGAAGTTCCGCTGGAAATATCCTCTTTTTCCAACACCAGCACCTTTAAGCCCCGTAGAGCCGCATCTCTGGCAATCGCGCTGCCATTTATTCCACCCCCTACAACAATGACATCCCACTTTTGGGATAGTTTATCGGCATCGATCGGATGGTATCTCATCATTTCTCTTACTCCATTCAAAGGAAAAGTTTGATAGTTATGATCAATCGGTATTGTAATTTCTATCAGCTAGAATTTCTATGTGGTATTCTTCACAATATACTGCGTCATTTGTACACTATGCCTCAGGGCTATATCACGCATCAACAGATGAAAAGCCAAATTTCATTCGCCGCTTATTTATAGACAACTTGCGGAGTGTCTCTCAACCACCATCGCTCTGTGGAAAAGATTAACAATGCCAGCCAGATCATCGCAAAACCGATTAATCGTTCGGACGTGAACGGTTCGTGGAACAACAAGACTCCCAGTAAAAATTGACAGGTCGGGGCGATATATTGCAGCAATCCCATTGTCCATAAAGGCACCAGGCGTGCTGCGCTGCCAAACATCAATAACGGAATGACGGTAATCACCCCACTCAGAAGCACCAAAACGTTAACCCATAGCGTTCCATGCCCAAAGCCGCCTGCGCCATTCATCTCTTGGAGAATCAAATAAAGCACAGCCGGAAGAAAAAGCACCATCGTTTCCAGTGTCAAACCATATAACGATGAGAGCGGAGCAACTTTCTTCACCAAACCATAAAATCCGAAGGAAAATGCTAACGTCAATGCAATCCATGGCAAAGTATGGTATTGAATGGTCAGGTAGGCAACTCCAAAAGCTGCAATCCCAACCGGCAACCACTGCGACCATCGCAAGCGCTCGCGTAAAAAAAGAACTCCCAGCAAGACGTTTACCAAAGGATTAATAAAGTACCCCAAGCTAGCTTCCAGCACAAAACCAGCATTCACTGCCCACACATAGGTGCCCCAATTGAGTGCCAGGAGACTGCCAGCTACAGCGTAAATCACCAGGTTTTTTTTGTTCCGCAGATGTTTACCAAACGCTTGCCATTCTTTCCGCTGAGCCAGAATGAAGGTCAACAAAAGAAAAGACCACACAAAGCGATGAGCCAGTACTTGAGGTGAGGGTATCGAAACCAGGGCTTTAAAGTACAAAGGGAAGAAGCCCCAGATCAAATAGGCGCCAAATCCGAGTAACAAACCTTTGCGATTTATTCCTTCAACCATCCTTGTTCATCCGTTCTTTTCAGATCAAGCCGCGCAAAGAAAACGCAACATTTCTCAACACAGCATATAGGGTTGCATTTTTACACAGCTTTGCTGAGGTTATCTGCAGGGGCTATGGTAGCCCTGCCGGAATGAGAATCGTTTATCCCCCTTCCTTGAAAGGAACCTTTCTCTTTAGTTGGAGCTGCTCCTATCAAATCCACATCGACAACCTCTTTGTAGGCAGAATTATACTCCAAAAAATGTGACAATCATCTGTTCTAAATAATCTTGACATTCTATACCCTATTCCATACAATATTGAGTAAGGATTCCCATGAACAGGATTTCGTCTCACCTCACTTGCTCCTGTAAACGGCGGGGATAATCACCGCCGTCAAATCCTCACGCGTCCTCTCACCTCAAAATTGACGGCGGTTAAGTCCCCGCCCGAAACCCACAATGTACAGTACGTGTTTCCTGTCAAACACGCTAGTCCACCTTTACGGTTGTGATTCATTCCTTTCGATTGGGAATAAAACAAATACTGCAATAACTGGCACAAGCATTGAAGATACCTGAAAGAGAAGAAAATGTTTAACTCAATTCGCGATGATATTCAATCCGTCTTTGAACGCGATCCGGCAGCCCGCAGTTTTTGGGAAGTCATCTTTTGCTATCCGGGCATCCATGCTATCTGGGGACATCGGATAGCCCATTGGCTCTGGACTCACCATCTTAAGTTTCTTGCCAGATGGTTTTCTCAACTCATGCGTGGCCTAACGGGTATCGAGATCCATCCCGGCGCGAAGATTGGTAAACGCTTTTTTATTGACCATGGCATGGGAGTTGTCATCGGCGAGACTGCCGAAATTGGTGACAATGTAACCCTTTATCACGGAGTAACCTTGGGTGGAACAAGTCTCAGTAAAGGAAAACGACATCCAACCTTAGGCAACAATGTCGTTGTTGGTGCAGGAGCAAAAGTTTTAGGGGCAATCACGATTGGCGATAATAGCCGCATTGGGGCGAATGCTGTTGTCGTCAAGGATGTGCCGCCTAACTCTGTTGTCGTTGGTGTACCAGGACAGATTCTTCTTCGCAGTCAACCTCGCCAAAACGGAAAGCCAGATTTAGACCACGGGCGACTGCCTGATGCAATCGGCGAAACGCTTGCTCAACTGGTTGAGCATGTCAAGCGGTTAGAAGAGAGAATCGACGGACACCTGCCCAAAGAACCCGACTTACACACTCCCGTTCAGGGCGTATGGCAGGGGGAAGATTTCTCGATATGATGCAGCTGTTCATCGGTCATATCCAGGGTAAAATGTTTGACACACCAAATGAATCAGGTCAGGGACGCTCTCAAGAGACTTTTTCGCCAAACTATTCCGAGAATCCTTAGCATGATCGAGCCAGCCTCCCCCGCATATAAAACAAAGGCAAAGCAAGCCATAACCGTTGTCGTCGCATTCGCAATCCTAAACCTTGCCTGTCAAGCAGCCGCTCACCTCTTTATCCCGACCACGCCAACACTTCAATCCCCTATAGCAATCAACTCCCCGACCAGAAGCTCACCGTCAACGCCAATCCAACCCGCCAAAACTAATACCCCGCTTCCATCGCCAACCCCAAACCACACTCCAACCCAAAAAGCAGAGTCCCTGGGTTGCGAGGGCATCCTCGCCTTCCGCTTCATCGATCCACCGGAACAAACCAGAGACCTCTTCGAGCACCACGCCCAGGGTACTTTTCTGATCTTCCATTTAGAGGCGATCAATCTCACTCAAAACTCGATTCAAATTTATAGCGATGACTATACCCTAATCCTCCCCGCAGAAAATGACACAAGCCTAGTTAAACCTCACAAAGCAGCCACCAATTATCTATACCTGGTCCGAGGTGATAATTTTTATCAAGATAAGATAAAACCCAACGCGATCTGGCACACCTATCTTGCCTTCGATGTCCCCCCGCAAACAAAAGAATGGAAGCTTTTGCTCACTCCAGGATCAGGAAATTCACCTCCGCTCTGCCAGACAACGCTTTCTCCCTGAGTTTACTTGGCGTTATCATCGGTGTGATGGGCGATCATCACGCGGTCTCCCCCTTCGTGCTTTGCAAGATAAGCAGCGGCATCACTGACCTGAATCAACCGTTCCACCGTTGAACCCAGGTCTGGATAAGCAGCCACGCCGATTGAAAGGGTAATTGGCCCGATTGATTTTCCTTCATATTCGTATGAGGTCTTTTTAACCGCCTCGCGCAAACTTTCGGCTCTTTGCCAGACATCCGATAGAGAGGCTTCGGGTAAGATTACCATGAACTCATCCCCACCATAGCGACAGGCGACATCCTCCCCGCGAAAGATTTTCTTCATCAAACTTCCAATTTGGCGTAGAACCACATCGCCGGCGTCATGCCCATAACGATCGTTGATCGGTTTCATCTGGTCAATGTCACACATGATCAAACCAACAGAATACTTGTGACGCGCTGCCCGGCGAATCTCGCGGTCTAAAGTCTCCTCCATATAGCGGCGGTTGAACAAACCGGTCAGCGGGTCGCGGATCGCCTGGCTGCGTAATTTATCCCTAAGGTTCAAATTCGATAACGCCGGAGCAACATGCTCAGCAATCGACACCCCAATTTTGCTCAGCTCTTCCAGGTGATCATTACCCGGTTCATTCATCCCTGAATTACGAATGTGCAATAATCCGATCGTTTCACCCTGGGCGATCAAAGGCACACAAATGTACCGATCGGGAAACGGCATTCCTAGGTGATCACAGAAAGGACCTTCTGAATTGCGAACAAGATGCACTTTACCGCGGCGGATGCCCCAACACTCATTTAATACCAACTCATTCTCACCGCTAGGTTCATTCCCCCATTGAGCCACCTTTTCTGCAACATCTTGGACTGTCCGCAATAAATACAGCGCCCCGACACTATCTGGCATTAAAATTTGCGCGTATCGAGCTATAATTGGGTAGGCTTCATCAGCCGTCCGACAGGACTGTAACAAATCTCCCATCTCCGCCAGGAGCTTATTGCGCTTGTTGTGCATTTCGAGCTGAGAAATTTTTTCGCTCACGTGCCTCATTCGTTCTTCCAGTTCATCTGCACTCCATTTCCGATCCAGAGCATTGACGACAATATCGGCCATTGCCTTAACCGCCCCGATCTGATCGAAAATCGAATCACTCGCACCCTCATTGCCTTCTATTCCCAGGTATCCAACCACTGTACGACGTAAAACCATCGGCACAGCAACGAGAAAATTGATATTTTGGGCATCAAAATAGACTTGTAATGGCGCGGGCATATCTCCTGCTCGGCAAAGAGCAACAATTTCTTGTCGATTAATTTTTTCCAATAGCCAGGAGAGGGCTGGGTCAAAAGGCTCTGGTAACTCAAAGGGCGGCAACAATCGATCAGATCCGCACCAACGAACCTGAGCCTGTAATCCACCACCCTCTCGTTTGAAAAGGTACACATAACTTTTTTCGGCCCCCACATATTCAGCAAAGCTTCCGATCGCTTTTTCTAATAAAGTGTCTATTTGACGAGGGGCAGCATTTATTAGCCGAATAGCCAGAGCAGTCAGGAAATGATCAATACGCTGTCGCAATGTAGTTTGTTCTAAATCTCTGCGTATTCGGGCAAAGCGTTGCTCTATCTCATGCCTGGTATGCAAATCTTTCAATGCCAATCTCGCATTTTCAGCCACCTCAACCAAGAACTCTTTTCGCCGTTCAACGATCTCTTCTTCCGAGTGGGTATAAAAAAGGGTGATGATGCCTCGAATCTGATTATCGAGGTCAATAGGTACACCAACCGCCCATTGGAATAACTCACCCTCCTCTCCTAGAAGCACATCTTTCCAGTTTGCAGGATCCTCACTGATTTGTATTTGACCGCTGCGGGTAATTTTTCCAAATAGACCTCCGGCCGAACGAACAGCGGCGCCGGGACGAAAGACCTCCGGTTTGCGAGTAGCTTCAACCACGAATGATTCCCCATCATTTGAGCTTCCCATTAAAGCTACATAGGGCGTACTTCCAATCTCTTCCATCAACTCCAGCAGAACCTCCCATAACTCTGTCTCACCTTTACAGTTAAAGAGCCTCTTTCCCGACTTTACCAAGAAATCCTTCAAATGGAGATCGTCCTCTAATTTATGGGTTCTCTCGATGAGCTCGGTGAGATCATGTCCATTAACCAGTATTCCGAGTGTTACTCCTAATTTATCAATTAAAGGTGTAAACGTCAGTTCAAACCAGCGTTTACCCTTAACCGTCATTAATTCGATCTGACGATTTACAGGTTGTTTGCTCGCAATTGCCCTTTTTTCGTCTTCCTCCAGGGTTTTAGCAATTTTCGGTGGGAAGAAATCCACATCCGATCTTCCGATGAGTAAATCGATTGTTTTTCCAAGTGTTTTAGCAAAGGCTACGTTGACTTTTCGATAGCTCAAGCCAGGATCTTTAAATACGACAAGATCCGGTAATTGTTCCAGGAGCAGTTGGTATTCTTCTTTCTCGGAGCGGAGTTGGTCATACCGGGTGAAGGCATCCTTGATAGGAGGTAACAGGAACCATAACAACCCAAAACAGGTCAAAGAACTTGCCGCAGCCAGGAAAGCCGAGATCAGATGACCTTGCGAAGGTTGGAATAATTCATACCCAAACCAAGCAATAGTCAGAACAGGCAAAATGAAAAGACCGGTCCAAATCCCGCGTCGTTGCGTTTGCTGCAAAAACCGAAAAAATAAATAAAATACTCCCACCTGACCAAGGAGTGCCAGGGTCCAGCCAATTATCTCTCCCATCTCCCCATCCTTTCCTCAATTCGTATTAGAATGTGTGCCAGGTTCAGTTTTGCCTCAAGTAAATGATGGTAACTTTCTTATGGGCTTAAGGGTCGCCATGCCGCATCGAATTCTTTAGAGGGAAAATCCGTTAACTGAGTTTTCCCTGCTCCATTTGCAGCAATCATGTAAATATCATGATTTCTTCCATTGGGCCAACTGGTGAAGAGAATCCATAAACCATCTGGAGAAAACACCGGATCCCGAACCGGAGTCGGACCGAGATCAAAGCCATACTCAACGGTTTTACCTTCAACGTTCGAGAATACTGCCAGTCTAGGTACCCCTCCCGGTTTCAAAGCCTGGGTGAAAACGATCAAATTGCCATCGGGTGACCATTTCGGCGAAGCATTAACTTTTGTTCCACTTAGCGTTAATCTCTCTTGTTCCGAACCATCAGCCAGCATCACCCACAAATCCGAAGGACCTTGTCTGCGGGAGACAAATACGATTCTTTTACCATCTGGAGACCAGGAGGGTTGGTAGTCGCGACTAAATTCGTCCGATAATCTCTTTACCTCGAGAGTCTGGATATTCATCAGGTAGATCCGAGGACGATTGGTTATGCGCAAGGATGTAAAGACAATCCAGTCTCCATCCGGTGACCAGGCTGGATCATAATCTCCACCGGGCACATTGGGTAAGGGAGTTAAATTTGTCCCATCCACATCAATCAGAAACATTCCTGAACCAGGATAGCTTTCTTTTTCATCTGGACAAGGTGAGATGAAAATCAACCTCATCCCATTCGGAGAGAAATTTGGCTGGCAAGCTCCTTCTGGCATATTGGTTAGCTGGGTTAAGCCGCTTCCATCGATATTCATCAACCAGATTTGATTGCTTCCCGAACGATTGGAGGCAAAGGCAATCTGCCCAAGACTTCCTCCAAAAGGTGTCGGAGAAATCGTAGGAGTCGGCGCGTCATTGACCAACCCATGGAACAAGGGTGTTGGAGTAATGAAATAGGTAGGCGTAGGGGTATGACTTTGTGCTACAGTAACCGTTGATGAAGCGCCTATTGATCCTGAAACGGGGGTTTGCGTAGATTGAAATTGAAATGAAGAGATGTCTGTTGTTGCCGTAGTAAGGGAGACCTGAACTGACGAGTGGTTTTTCCTAAAAGACCACCATAGGCCTATCGTAATTACCAAAAAAATGAGTCCCCCCCAAACCCAAAGGGGTACGTGCATCCATCGCTTTTGGCTCAATACCTCTGGAAGGCTCACAGGTTTTCCTTGAGTTCCTTCTTCCAATTCAATCGTTTTTGGACGCGTTGTCGAGGGTTGGGATGAGACTCGCGTCGATGATGATTTTCGATTGCGTTGAGATTCTAGCAAAGCATCCTTAAACTCTTGGGCATTGACAAAACGGTCTTCCGGTTTGACCTCTAATGCTTTTTCGATTACTGCTGCGAATTCTTCCGAAATCTTTGGATTTCTAACCCGCACTCTGGTCAATTGTGCCTGGCCCATCAGCCGCGCTAAACCATCTTCGGGTAAGTGGCCGGTAACAGCAGCATACAATGTCGCACCCAGAGAATAAATATCCGAACGATGATCGGTACGGGCAGTCCCGTATTGTTCCGGAGGGGAGTATCCAGGGGTCATTGCTCTTGCCCCCGTTGTCGTCACCTGATTCCCCTCCAGAACTTTTGCCAAGCCAAAGTCAACCAGATAGATGTGTCCATTCGGTGAGATCTTCACGTTGCCCGGCTTGATATCCCGGTGAACGATTGGCTCGGTGCGAGAGTCGAGATAAGTCAAAGCGTCACAAATCGCAGCCCCAATCTGCACTGCTTCTTCCTCGGAGATAACCCCTAATCGCTCCATCCGTTCGCGCAGGTCTTCTCCCTCTACATAATCCATCACTAGATATTGTCCCTGCCCCTCGATAACAAAATGATCGGTAACTCGGGTTAGATTGGGATGGCGTAGATTGGCAAGAATGACTGCCTCCCGATGGAACTGTCGCGCATACTCCTCGGTTGTGAACAGATTTTCCTTTAGTGCGACTTCTACCCCTAAATTCTCGTCAATGGCGCGATAAACCGCACCCATTCCTCCCTGGCCGAGGATTTCAATTATTCGATAACGCTGATTGACTAACGCACCGCGCTCAAGCACCATGATGAGTTTCTTGATGAGAGAAGGTTCAACCCATTATATATTAACCTACCTTGGATAGCTTCACATAAAAAATAGATTAAATTTTCACCGATTTCTGTAATTATATATCCAGATTTCTCACTTCACGGGCATGGGTTTGGATAAAACGGCGCCGAGGTGGAACTGCAGCTCCCATTAACATATCAAATGTCCTGTCGGCTTCCGCAGCGTCATCAATGGTTACCAGGAGCAGCGTGCGTTTGGTTGGGTCCATCGTAGTTTCCCAAAGTTGAGTGGGGTTCATTTCTCCTAAACCCTTAAAGCGCGAGATCACCGCTTTTTCTGCTCCATTTCCCAGCTCCTCCAGGATCTTGTTCTTGTGAGCTTCTGAATAGGCATACCAGGTTTGGTTTTTATGCACAATACGATATAACGGTGGCTGAGCGATATATAAATGACCTTCCTCAATGAGTGGTTGCATGTAACGAAAGAAAAAAGTCAATAATAAGGTGCGAATGTGAGATCCATCCACATCTGCATCGGTCATAATGATTACCCGCCCGTAACGTAATCCCGATAGATCAAAGCTATCACCAATCCCCATTCCCAGAGCAGAGATTAAAGCTTTGACCTCGTTACTGGCTAATATCTTATCCAGGCGAGCGCGTTCGGTATTCAAAATTTTTCCCCGCAGAGGCAATACCGCCTGAAAATGGCGATCGCGCGCCTGCTTCGCGCTTCCTCCCGCCGAGTCGCCTTCCACGATAAACAATTCTGTCTTTTGAGGATCTCTCTCGGAACAATCTGCCAGTTTACCAGGCAAGGTCAGACTTTCTAAAGCAGACTTGCGGATGACCAAATCTCGCGCTTTACGAGCAGCATCTCGCGCCCGCGCTGAGGTAAGACACTTTTGGACAATCGCTTTCCCTGCCGAGGGATTTTCTTCGAGAAAAGCACTAAACGCTTCTCCCACAACTTGCTGCACCAATGTTTGTACCTCGGCATTCATCAATTTGACTTTGGTTTGACTCTCAAACTGTGGGTCAGGATGTTTTATGCTGATAATTGCAGTTAACCCCTCTCGTGTATCATCACCGGTAAAGTTTGGATCGTTTTCTTTAAGTAAATTGTTACGCCTGGCATAATCATTGATCGTTCGCGTAATTGCCGAGCGTAAGCCGGTTAAATGGGTTCCTCCATCGATCGTGTTAATCGTGTTGGCGAAGGAATACACCGATTCCGCATAAGCATCGGTATACTGAATGGCAGCATCGATAGTAATTCCGTCAATCTCTTTCTCCACATGCACAACCGGATGGAGGACTTGACGATTGCGATTAAGATAGCGAACAAAGGAGGTGATGCCTCCCTCGAAATAAAAGGTCATCTCATGGCCACTACGTTCGTCGAGGAAGTAAATTGTCACCCCTCGGGTAACAAATGCCATTTCACGAAAACGTTGGACAAGGGTATCAAAACGATAGTCTAAATCGCCTTTAAAGATTTCCTCATCGTAACGAAAAGTGGTTTTCGTGCCGGTTTGGGCAGGATCAACTTTACCAATCACCTGGAGCGGAGTCGTCGGATAACCGCGCTCGTAGCGTTGAAAATAGATTTTTCCATCCCGCTTGACTTCCACTTCACACCATTGAGAAAGCGCATTTACTGCCGATACCCCTACGCCGTGCAAGCCACCCGATACCTTATAGCCACCACCACCGAATTTCCCGCCTGCATGGAGAGTAGTCATCACAACCTCAAGCGCCGGCTTCTTCATCTGGGGATGAATATCAACCGGAATGCCACGTCCATTATCTGTCACACTGACACTGCGATCGGGATGAATGACAATTTCAATCCGATCACATGCTCCAGCTAAAGCTTCATCAATAGAGTTGTCTACCACCTCATAGATCAAGTGATGCAAGGCTTTGATATCCGTACCACCGACGTACATGCCTGGACGACGGCGCACTGCCTCCAAACCCTCTAACACTTGAATGTCCTTTGCTTCGTAAGAAGCTGGGCTATTTTTCACCACAAAACCTCCTTAAGTGCCTTGCAACCCTCACGCTGCAGAGACAGTCTCCAATTTCCGCATCATCTCATTCACCCACAACGTTGCATCTCGATAATAAATAAAAGTGGTTGCCAGAAGGGCGCTGTTAATAAAACCATGCCCGGCGATTCCGATCAACATCATCCAGGAAGTTTCCTTCGGAAATCGCCAGATAATGTCCATTGCCTCTCCAATTGCAAAAATTATCAAGAGAAAAAACAGCGTATTGGGAAATGTAAAGCGCGTCAGTTGAATGCTCTGCTTGATGGACTTCAAAACATCATCGCGATTGACAAATATACCATGAGGAGAAAAAACCAATGGGAACAGCAACCAAACAAGAACACCCATCAGAACAAGAATGCCAAACTGAGCGGCAGCTAAATTCCCAAAAGTCAAAAATGAAATCAGACAACTGCATGGCAAACCAACCATCGCAATCAGCGAAAACCAAAAGACTGTCAGGAGCATCACCTGCAGACTATGACGCAGCCAGGATTTCAGAGAATCGATCCAATTAATCCCCCCCTGCACTGCAGCCTGCGCAACAAGCGTAAAATATATGCTGGCTGCTAAAATCCCAACCAGTGAACAAGCCAGCCATGCCAGCAGAACCGTCTTCAAGGAGCTTGCCTGGATGACGATAGGTTCACTCAAAGGTGAATTTACAGGCTGAATGCCAGCCATCAAACTAAAGACGCCCACCGGATAAGAGCGCAGAAATACAAAGAGGTTCAACCTTTCACCTAATGCACTCCATACGAGTTGTCCCACCCTCAGTGCTTCTTCATTCGGGGTAGGTCCACTCGAATAAAACTCATTCCAGGTCGAAAGCAATCCCTCCACCAGACGGGTGACTTTCAGGCGAGGTCCCAACCACAGGAATGTATCCAATGCAATTGGAATCAAAATGATAAAGACATGATTGGCAATTGCATCGAATCCCTTTCGGAGAGATCCCAATAGGCTAGGCGGACTTAGCTTTACTTGCTCACTCTGGTTAATCATATTGAAAGATTCTACCATATCCATCTCAGAAATCTTCCGCCAGGGTGTAGAATCGGATGGTAAGCAATGCAAAAGGCTGTTACAATCAAAGAAAGCTTTGGAGGTTTATGGTATCCGCAGAAATCTTAACCATCGGCACTGAAATTCTCTTAGGTGAAATCAACGACACCAACGCCTCCTATCTTGCCCGAAAATTACGCGAAATAGGGTTGGATGTATATCGAAAAACCACGGTAGGCGATAACCCACAGCGGATTGCTACTTTTCTTCAGGAAGCTTTCATGCGCTGTCAAGTCGTCCTATCGACAGGAGGACTAGGCCCAACCGTTGACGATCCAACCCGAGAAGCCGTAGCACTTGCGTTTAATGTAGAGCTCAAGTACTACCCTCACCTTTGGGAACAAATTCAAGAACGATTTCGTCGCTATGGGAGAACTCCCACCGAAAACAATCGCCGTCAGGCCTTTCTACCTGAGGGTGCTATTCCAATCGAAAACCCAGTTGGGACCGCTCCAGGGTTCATCATCGAAAGCGATGAAAAAATCCTCATCTGTCTCCCCGGGGTTCCCAGAGAGATGGAGTACTTAATGGAAAATCGGGTAATTCCCTATTTGAGAGAGCGCCTGGGTCTAACGGAGATGATCAAAACGCGCACACTCCACACCATTGGCGTTGGTGAATCCCTGATCGATAGCAAGATTGCCGATTTAGAAACCTCGTCAAATCCAACCGTAGGTTTAGCTGCTCACTCTGGGCAAGTCGATATCCGCATTACGGTAAAAGCTGATAGTGAAGCGAAAGCCAATCAGCAAATCTCGATCCTCGAGCAAGAGATCCGTCGGCGATTGGGAAATTGGATTTATGGTGTCGATGAGGAGACTATTGAGAAAATTGCTCTTCAACCCTTAAGAGAGAAACACTGGCGATTAGCAACCTGTGAAAGCGGTACCAATGGGTTACTTATCCAACGCCTATCCCCTTATGGTGAACCCCTAGTCGCCGCTCAAGTTCTACCGATTCCTACCCCTCCAGAAGAATTTTTTGCCCTCACTGACTCTTTTCGAAGGTTCGCTGATGCAGAATGCGGTTTGGGAATCCTTGTTCTCGCCAACTCACCAGCGCAAGAAGTCTATCTGCATTTGATCACGCCAGAAACAAAACAAACTTTCACCAAACCTTATGGTGGACCACCGCAAAACGCACCTCGTTGGGCAGTTCATCATGCATTAGATATCCTACGTAACCTATAGAAAGAGGAACCTGTGGACAAACCAAAAATCACCACCGATCTTCTCTTGACCAACGCCGTTGTCTTAACCATGGATGAGAAATTCAGCCAGTATGAACCAGGCGCAGTTGCGATTCAGGGCGATCAAATTATCGCCGTTGGAGATGAGAAAGAGATTCTGGCTCATTATGAATCTTCCAATCAAATAGATTGCGAAAACAAAGTGCTTATGCCTGGCTTGATCAATGCCCACACCCATGTCCCAATGACACTTTTGCGCGGATTGGCGGACGATCTTCGCCTAGATGTGTGGTTGTTGGGCTACATGATGCCCGTTGAGCGGGAATTTGTCTCACCCGATTTTGTCGTCTTGGGCACCCAGCTTGCCCTCGCAGAGATGATTCGCTGCGGTATCACCTGCTTTGCAGATATGTATTATTTCGAAGAAGATATTGCCAAAACCACCGCAGAAGTAGGAATGAGAGCCATCTGTTCCCAAACGGTGCTCAAATTCCCTGCTCCCGATGCACCTTATTACGAAGAGTCCTTAGCCATTGCCCGCGACTACATTCGCCGCTGGATTGGGCATCCTTTGATCATTCCGTCAGTTGCTCCCCATGCTCCCTATACATGCACGGCCGAAATCTTACGCTCCTGCGCTGAATTAGCTCAAGAATTTGACGTTCCCCTTCATACCCATCTGGCAGAGACGGCCAACGAAGTCGAAGAATCACGAGCCGAGCACGGAATGCCCGTCATCCCATACGTAAAGAAACAAAACCTGTTCGAAGCCAAAGTGCTGGCAGCCCACTGCGTTCACATCGATGATGGCGAAATCCACACCCTGTTGCACCATAACGCCGGTGTCGCTCACAACCCATCGTCGAATCTGAAGCTGGCTTCCGGATTTGCCCCGGTTCAAAAAATGCTGGAATTAGGGCTCAATGTTGGTATCGGCACTGACGGACCGGCTTCCAACAACGATTTAGATATGTTTGAGGAAATGCGTCTCGCTGCCCTGCTCGCAAAGGGGGTAAGCAACGACCCGACCGCTCTACCAGCACATCAAGCTGTGAGCATGGCAACCCGACTTGGGGCAAAAGCCCTCCACATTGACCACTTGACTGGCTCGCTTGAAGTAGGAAAGCGCGCCGATCTAATCTTGGTGGACATCACTCCTATTCATAATGTGCCACACTTCCGCCGCGATGGTCAGGCGATTTACGCTCAACTGGTCTATGCAGCCCATAAGAACGACGTAACCGATGTAATGGTCAACGGCAAATGGCTGATGCGCAATCGTCAACTGATGGGCTTAGATGAAGCTGAACTCCGCACACACGCTCAAGAATATGCTCGCAAAATCGACCTGTTCCTGATTCAACGCGAGCAATCCATTCTCTCCAAATTGATAGCCATCGGTGGCGCCACGGAGACTGAAAGCTTTGAGGTTCAAGTGAAAGTCCAGATTCAAGATCCTCAACCGGTATTAGAGGCCATCGCCAACAATGAACTGGAAATCCTCTACTTTCGCCATTACCACGAATATGACACGTATTTCTTCTTCTCTGATCCTCAGCAAGGATACTTACGTTATCGCGAAGACGAAATGCTGGATGAAAAAGGGAATATTACCAATGTTCGCTACCGCCTCACCTTATTAGGCCATCCACGCGAAGCCAGATTTGATGGCGATGTGTTGCTCTCCCGTAGTCGCTATATCGCTCCCGCCACCCATAGTTTACGTTTCTATCGGGAATACTTCAAACCTATCCAGGAAGTCTCAATCGTGAAAGATCGTCTGCGCTGGCGAGTTTTGTTCCAGGGTACGGAGATTTATATCAACCTTGATCATCTTGAAAATCCTAGCTTGGGTTATTTCCTGGAGGTCAAAAGCCGCACCTGGAGCAAACGCGATGCCGAATATAAAGCTGAAATTGCTGCAAACCTCATTCGCTTGCTTGGTGGCTCGCCAGAAAACAATGTCACCAAAGATTATATTGAGATGATTTATCCGGGCTAGGAGAACGCTTCCTTACGATGAATGATTCTACGCAGCTCTCAGAAATCGAATTTGCATCTCATTTAGTTCGCAAAGCTGGCAAAGCGCTGTTGGAGTATTTCCAAAACGGAAAACTTAACATTCACCGGAAGAACGATCACACCTTAGTGACACAAGCCGATCTTGCGGTGGACGAATTGATCCACTCGGAAATTCAGAAAACTTTCGGCGGTGATTTCATCTTGAGCGAAGAGGTCTCACCTGCTATTGAGACTGCTTCTAACAAGGGGTGGATCGTCGATCCACTGGATGGAACCACCAACTTTGCCCTTGGGTTACATTACTGGGGGGTTCTCATCACTCGCGTTGAGCATGGCTTGCCAAGCTTCACCGTCCAATATTTTCCAGCCCTGGAAGAATTCTATCAAGCTCAATTGAACGAACCATCCAGACTGAATGGTCACCTAATTCGGGTGGAAGATGCGAGGAACAGTCAAAGAATCTCCTTTTTCTCCTGCTGTTCTCGCGCTCATCGAAAATACGAAATCAATCTCCGCTACAAAACGCGCATTTTGGGCAGCGCTGGCTACTCCATGGCTAGCATCGCTCGTGGCGCAGCCCGAATTGCCTTCGATGCTCAGGCTAAGATTTGGGATATTGCCGGCGCGTGGTTGCTGGTTCCCCAAGCGGGTGGGGTAATTGGACCATTGTATGGTGATTCTCCTTTCCCTTTGAGGAGGAACTTTGACTATTCCATATACGACTATGCTATTTTAGCAGCCGCTTCACCTCAATTCTTCCAGGAAGGTCTTGATAAAATACATTTGAAACCAACCTCAGTCTAAAGGAGCGAAAACATGGAATATCGTTTTCTCGGTAAAACTGGCTTGAAACTCTCGGCGTTATCATTTGGATCCTGGGTAACCTTTGGCGACCAGGTCAATGAAGAGATTGCCTACGCCTGTATGAAAGAAGCTTATGAAGCAGGAGTTAACTTCTTTGACAACGCAGAAGTCTACGCAAAAGGGAAAGCCGAAATCATGATGGGTAACATTATCAAAAAAGCCGGCTGGAAACGCACCGACCTGGTCATTTCCACAAAAATCTTCTGGGGTGGAGAAGGCCCAAACGATCGAGGCTTATCGATGAAGCACATCATGGAAGGCATGAACGCTTCACTAAAACGCTTGCAAATGGATTACGTCGATCTGGTCTTCTGCCACCGCCCAGACATATACACCCCAATCGAAGAAACGGTATGGGCAATGAATTTGCTGATCCAGCAAGGAAAAGCATTCTACTGGGGTACAAGCGAGTGGAGTGCTGCCCAAATTATGGAAGCGTACGGAGTGGCACGGCGTGAGCACCTTATCCCACCCGTTATGGAACAACCCGAGTACAACATGTTTGCCCGTCAGCGCGTGGAAGCTGAATACGCTCATCTTTATCGTACGATTGGGCTGGGTACAACGATTTGGAGCCCGCTCGCCAGCGGATTGCTGACCGGGAAATACAACGAAGGTATTCCTGAAGGCAGCCGCCTCTCCTTACCAGGTTACGAGTGGCTACGCCAACGCTTTCAAGGGGAAGCCTTTGAGAGAAAGGTGGCGGCAATAAAACGTTTGGCTGGCGTGGCCGAAGAACTTGGGTGTACCTTGGCTCAACTCGCCATTGCCTGGTGTTTGAAAAACCCCAACGTCAGCACGGTGATTACCGGCGCGTCAAAGCCGGAGCAGGTGCGTGAAAACATGCAAGCCCTCGAAGTGGTTCCAAAATTGACCGCCGAGGTGATGGAAAAAATAGAAGAAATTCTTGACAATAAACCGCGGCCCGAAAAAGACTGGCGTGAATAATTTATTGCGGGGGGATATCAAAGGTGGCTTTTCCTGACGATATCCACCCGCGCAGTATCAACCTCTTTCCGAATCGTAGTAACCAGACGCTTACTCCGTTGCGGAGCATCTCCAATATAACGCTCTACAGAGAGTAGTTCCCGCAACTGCGCTTCAGATAGAACCTTGAGCAACCTTGCTTCGTGACAGATAAGCTCAACCAGAGGATTGTCACCCGTCTTACGAATAACATCCCAAGCCTGTAAGGACAACTGGCGTAAAACCTCATGAATCTCCTGGCGGCTTGCGCCAGCCTGGGTAACCGCGACCAGCACCCTTTCGGTAGCAGCAAATGGAGCAAAGCGCTCGAAATTCCGCCGAATGTTTTCTTCCTGGATCACCAAATTCCGAGCCAACCGCAAACCAGTCCTCAAAAGTTCATCCGTGAGCAAGAACATCTCCGGTAATAACGTACGACGGCTTGCCGAGTCATCCAGGGTATTTTCCAGCATGGAGTGCGCAGCATGATCCCAAGCCAGACGAGGAAATTGAGCAAGTTGACGCGCTAACGCATTGATCTTTTCAGCTTGAATAGGATTACGTTTAAATGGCATCGCCGAAGAGCCCACCTGCTTCTCACCAAAAGGTTCGGCCCATTCCGCTGTAACTGCCGATTGAAGAAAACGCAAATCTAGGGCAAATCGGTGTAAAGAAGCCCCGATTCCGGCTAAAAGGTTGGCTATACGAAAATCTTGTTGGCGAGGATACACCTGAGTCGTCACCTCAAAAAAAGGTAGCCCGATCCGCTCGGCTAAACGATTCTGAAAGCGTTGAAGCTGGTCCTCACCCACAAGCTCCATAAACGACGCACTGGTGCCAACCGCCCCTCGAAATCCCTTAAGGCGAAACTCACGCAACGCCACCAGCAATTCCCTCCAGTTCATCCATAAATCCTGAGCATATTGCCCAAAACGATATCCCAACGTAGTCGGCTCTGCTGGCTGCAAATGGGTAAATGCCATAATCGGCAACGTTGCATATCGTTCAGTTTGGACACAAAACACTTCCAGCAGTTCTTCCAGTTTCTGCCGAATCATCCACAGTGAATCATAAACTCGCAACGCATCCGCATTGTCCTTAATATCCATCGAAGTCGCCCCAAAGTGAAGGATACTTCCCCCAAGCGGGCATTGCTCCGCAAAGGCTTTTATGGCTGCCATCAGGTCATGGTGGAGTTCGGTTTCGATCTCGACAATTCGCTTTAAGTCAATCCGTTCCAGATTAGCCTGTAAATCCTGTATTTGGGTGTGACTCACCAGACCAAATTCACTTTGGGTTTCCGCCAATGCCAGCCATAGTTTCCGCCAAAGGAGGTGTTTCTGCCGCTCGCTCCAAATACCCCGCATTTCAGGCGAGCCATATCGCCATGAAAAAGGAGATTGATAATTCAGTCCATCTTCATCCATACTTAGAATCGAATTATACTTAGGGGAAAGAAAAAAGTATAGCGAACAGAACAAACTCTTTCAATCCAAAACTGTGCAAACCCAAAATGACTGACGATCCGTTCAATACCCAAAAAGAACAATTCCAATCCGAGAAATCGATCTCCTTTGCCACTGATCAACTTAAAATTGGATCAACGCTCGCCAACCGCTACTTCATTGAAGGGATTTTAGGGGTAGGGGGAATGGGAGCAGTCTATAAAGCCCGTGATCTGCACTTCCCCAACGTGGTCAAACAGGTAGCTGTAAAAGAAATGATCATCCAAACGCGTGACCCGGTTGTGCGCGCTTCGATCATTCGCAATTTTGAACGAGAAGCGAACTTATTGGCAACCCTCGATCACCCTGCCATTCCCCGCATTTTCGATTACTTTACTGCTCATGACCGCTCCTACCTGGTCTTAGAGCTAATCAATGGCAAAACCCTGGAAGCCCTCATTGAGGAAAACATCCCGATTCCCCAGGTCATCCAGTGGGCAATTGAGATTTGCGATGTCTTGAGCTATCTTCACAATCATCAGCCAGAGCCGATCATCTTTCGCGACATGAAACCTTCAAATGTAATGATCAACCAATACGGGAAAGTGATGTTGATCGACTTTGGGATTGCCAAGCCGTTCCGCGGCGAACAGAAAGGCACCATGGTTGGCACAGAAGGTTATTCTCCGCCTGAACAATACCGCGGTCAAGCCTCACACCTGGCCGACATCTATGCGCTTGGTGCAACGCTTCATCATTTCTTGACCAAGAGAGATCCGCGTTTAGAAGCGCCATTTTCCTTCGGCGAGCGTCCGATCCGACAACTGAATCCCCAAGTTCCCCCAGAGTTGGAAGCGGTCATCTACAAGGCTCTCCAATATGATCCAATGGATCGCTTCCAATCCGCTAAAGATATGAAAATGGCCTTAGAAGCGATCCTGAGCAAAAGAGCGCCAACCTTTTCTCCCCATCAATCGGCAAAGGCGGTAATGCAAAAAGTACAACCTCTCTGGACGTTCCGTTGTCAGGATGAGATCAGAGGCGCCCCTGCTTTTAAAGATGGCTGGTTATTTTTCGGCTCGTATGATCAGTGTTTATACGCCTTGCACGGGAAAAAGGGTGAACTGGTTTGGCGTTATCAGAGCGATGGTCCCATCGTCAGCCGACCAATCATCGAAGATGGAAATGTCATCTTTGGTTCAGCCGATCGGCGCGTTCATGTGATCAACCAACTCTCTGGCAAAATTTTTTGGTCTTATTTTACGGAAGGCGCTATCTATTCCTCACCTGCATTCTCTGGTGGACATATTTTTATTGGATCCGATGATGCTCATCTTCATGCCATCAATATGATTTCAGGAAATGGGGTTTGGAAATTTGATAGCGGGGCTCCAATTCGCACAACACCTTTCATTTACGAAGATTACCTTTTCTTTGGCAATGAATATGGTGATTTCTTGTGTCTCGATTTTCGCGGTGCTATTCGTTGGCGATTTCGGGCGAAAAGGTCAATTACCGGCTCAGCCATTGTGGTCAACGGCACCGTTTATTTTGGCTCTTTAGACGGTATGGTTTATGCTCTGGAAGCAAAAACCGGCTGGCAATTCTGGCGTTTTCGGCTGGGGAAACCTACCATCTCTACTCCTTGTTTGAATGGCAATAACCTGTACATTGGGTGTACAGATGGGAATATTTATTGCATCGACATTGCCAGCGGCAAAGAGCAATGGCGATTTATGACCGAACACCAGGTTACCGGTTCAGCAGTTTTCCATGAAGGAAAAGTATATTTTGGTTCTGTTGATCAACATTTGTATTGCATTGATGGTGAAACCGGCTCATTGATTTGGAAATTCCCAACCGAGGGCCCTATAACCGGAACACCCTTGATCAATCAGGACACGGTTTTTATCGGTTCCACAGACGGGCAAATGTATGCTTTGCCGGCCGTACCTTAATCATGGAGAAAAGCATTGTGAAAAACCCCTTTCAACGATCTCAAGCCAAAAAAATCCAGACGTCGAACCAATCCCCCCAAAACCTCCCATCAACCAGTTCGCAGGTGTATATCCTGGAGCCTCGCTTACAGTCTGCTTTTGCGCAATCTAACGGGATCCAGCGGGAATACAACGAAGATGCAATCTTGACGATCGAGTTCTCGGTTGCCTATCAAGATCTTGTAAGAAACGCCGGTATCTATGCCATCGCGGATGGTATGGGAGGTCACCTGCATGGCGAGATTGCTAGCAAAGTAGCCGTAACCAGTCTAGCTTCCACCCTTATTGAGCGATTACTTCTCCCCCAATTAAATCCTCCAACTCCCCAGCCTCATAATTCATTTCTAAATACTCTGAGAGAATCCGTGCTCATCGCTCATCAAGAAGTGCTTCAGAAAGCCACCGGTGGCGGTACAACTTTGACCTGTTGTTTGATTGTCGCCAAAACCCTGACCATCGCTCACATTGGAGATAGTCGCGCTTATTACATTGGAGAGAACGGAGAGATTAAGCTTTACACCCGCGATCATTCTTTGGTTAAACGACTGGTCGAATTAGGTCAAATTTCCGAACAAGAAGCCCAAAACCATCCCCAACGCAATGTCCTCTATCGGGCATTGGGTCAAACGGATCCAGTTGAGGTAGATGTTTTTTCACTTCCTCTCCCCCCCTCGGGTTACCTTTTGCTCTGTTCAGATGGTTTATGGGGAGTTGTGCCTGAAAACCAAATCGTTCAGACCATTAGACAATCACCTAACTTGCAGGCTGCCTGCAATCGTCTCACCCAACTCGCCAACGAAGCGGGTGGTCCTGATAATATTTCGGTAATTCTGGTAAAATTTTCATCAGCATCTTCTTCCGAGTGAGGTAATGGAAAAATGTCCTATACACTCATTGTCCACATTGCCAATGCCGAGCCAATCGTTGGAGAGGTTGAGGAGCTTCCCAAACCGACTGACAACCTGATTATCCTTCATGAACCCCGTCAAAGAGATGGTAAAGAGGTGCCTTATATCGACCGAGACTCCATGGTAGCCATTTTTCCCATTCATCGCATCAGTTTTATCGAAGTTGTTACCCCTCAGGAAGAAGAAGAAATCATCGGGTTTGTCAGAGAATAAAGGAAACGCTATGGATGAAGTTCACCTAACCAACCGACATATCCTGGTTGTTGATGATGAAGAACGCATGGTGCGCTTTGTGCGTTTAAACCTCGAACACGATGGATTCAAGGTGAGCGAAGCTTACCGCGGCATGGAGGCGATTGACAAGGTACGCACATTGCTCCCCGATTTGGTCATTCTTGATGTTATGTTACCGGATATTGATGGTTTTGAAGTTTTACGCATCATCCGAGAAACGAGTTCCGTACCGGTGATTATGCTTACCGCCAAAGGTGAAGAGGATGATCGGGTGCGCGGTTTAGAGCTTGGCGCTGATGACTACATCACCAAACCCTTTAGCCCCCGTGAACTGGTGAGCCGTGTGCGAGCTGTTTTACGCCGGGTTGAAATGGCAACTCCAGGGGTGCATGGGGTCATTGAAGTTGACGACCGTCTCAAGATCGATTTTGGACGGCGAGAAGTGTGGGTGGATGGCAGGTTGGTCCAGCTACGGCCAACGGAATATCGCCTGCTTTACCATCTGGTTCAAAACGCCGGCTGGGTGTTAACTCACGACCAGATTTTAACCAAAGTTTGGGGATATGAATATCGCGACGAACCCCACTATGTGCGTTTATATATTAATTACCTGCGCCAGAAAATCGAAAAGGATCCGGCAAATCCCCAGTATATCTTAACCGAAAGAGGAGTTGGTTACCGTTTCATTGATTTTCGGCGCCAAAAAGAAGCGGCAACAAAAGCGGAATAACCCTATGGAGGATAGGAAATGGCTAAGCAAAGGATCTTACTGGTAGATGATCATGAAGTAGTTCGTTTGGGATTGAAATCCCTTCTCGATCGACATCCTAACTTTGAGGTGGTTGCAGAAGCCAGCACTGCCAGAGAAGCCATTGAAAAGGTCGCAGCCCACGCTCCAGATGTGGTTGTGATGGATATTCGTTTGCCTGGCGTATCGGGTATCGAAGCGTGTGAAGAGATCGCAGAAAAGTATCCCAACACCAAAGTCATCATGCTAACCTCCTACGCCGAAGACGAAATGCTCTTCTCAGCAATCCGGGCCGGCGCTTCCGGTTATGTTCTCAAGCAAATTGGCGGTGAAGACCTAGTTCGCGCTATCGAAGCTGTTGGAAGAGGAGAAGCGCTTTTAGATCCCGCCGTGACTCAACGCATCTTCCAGGAAGTACGCAAAGCAGCAAAAGAAGAAGAAGCCTCTGCTTTTTCTGCCCTTACCCAGCAAGAACGCCATGTCCTTTTACTGGTTTCAGAAGGGAAAACTAATCGAGAGATTGCCAAAGCGCTCTTTTTAGGAGAAGGTACGGTAAGGAACTACGTATCCAGTATCCTCTCGAAGTTAGGTGTGAGCAATCGCGCTGAGGCAGCCGCGTACGCGGTTGAACACAATTTACGCGATTATTTATAACTCTTCTACCTGAACCTTCTTTCCAAGAGAAAATGTAGCGCGAATCAACGCCTTGCTTAGCTTTCTTCGCGCGATTTTTTCTTGACCATAGTTGTACTCATCAATTTTTATGCTGTTAATTCTGGCTCTCCAAAGCCTTCAAGAAATTTTCCACTGCCCACCCTTTGACGTTTTCATCATACGGCGCAACCAGATACCACCAGATATAACCCGAAGCCTCCTGCGGACCATCTTTTACGACAAAGATTTCTCCTTCATACGCCAGGAAGAGAATTTCACCCTCCAGACCAGGCTTTGCCCGCAAACGCAATCCATCCCCTTGAGTGCCATAGATTTGAACTGAATCACCCAGGCGAATGAGTCCTGGTGAAAGATCCCCATTGAGTGATTGTGTCATGCCATCGGCGGGAGTTAGCGAAGCAGTCGGTTGGAGGGAAGGGGTTAGTGTAGGGGCGGGGATAACCTCAACAATAGCGGTCGGATAGAGGCTGGTCAAGGCAGTGCGTTCACTCCTCGCCAGGGCAATCACTCCCAGGCTCAAACAACAAGCGAAAAGACCTGCACCCAGGAAACCGAGGTAAGGTTTTATTCTAAACATCTATACCAATCAAAGAACCTCAAAAGCGACATGGTACAATACTTGCTAGGAGATTTTATCAGAAATGTCCGCTGAAGTTATCCTGAATGATCGGTATCAACTTCTCGAACGCCTTGGCACTGGCGGTATGGCAGTGGTCTACCGCGCCCATGATCGCCGGCTAGATCGCTATGTTGCTATCAAAATCTTGCGCGAGAATTATTCTCCCGATCCGGCCTTTCAAGAACGTTTTCGGCAAGAAGCGCGAGCAGCCGCTAATCTCTCTCATCCGAATATCGTAACCGTACACGATTTTGGCTATGATCATGGCCGTCTGTATATCGTGATGGAATATGTACCTGGCACCGATCTAAAAAGCCACTTGAAACGTAAAGGACAGTTCTCCGTACGTGAGACTTTATCCTTGATGATTCAAGCCTGTGCCGGTGTCGGCTATGCTCACCGAGCAGGAATTGTCCATTGCGACATCAAGTCCCAAAATTTCATCATCACTCCTGATCACCGCTTGAAGGTGACCGACTTCGGTATTGCTCGCGCCCTGGCGTCCATTCAACCCGAAGAAAGGAGCGAGGTTGTCTGGGGGTCACCGCAGTATTTTTCTCCGGAGCAGGCTGCTGGCTTGGCTCCTTCCCCCGCCTCCGATGTCTATTCGCTTGGCGTTGTTGCTTATGAGATGCTGACCGGACAGCTCCCTTTTCAAGCCTCAAGCGCTGAAGAGTTTGCCCGAATGCATCGTGAAGACCCTCCTCCACCACCTAGTCGTTATAATCCCGCTATTCCTCCAACGCTGGAACTGGTTATTCTAAAAGTGCTTTCTAAAGAACCTTCGGCGCGCTACCGCACCGCCGATCAATTCGGACGCATCCTGGTCAATATTCAAAACGAACTTTATGGCAAACCTGCCCCTGTCCTAAACGACATCCCAAAAACAGGGGAAGCTCCCACCTTATCACAAACCAAACCACCCCAATCCCAAGCATCTCCGCCTCTTGTCGCAACTCGTTCGACAGGCGCCTCTCAACCGATTTCTACCCTCCGTTACGAAACTCACCTTGCGGAACAAAACCCGCCTCTACAGATTGATTGGATCACCATTTTCCTGGGACTTATCACCCTTTTGGCTGTAGGAGGATTAATTCCGCTATGGATCTGGGTTTATTTTTTGTACCAGTAAACTCTGTCCTGGGTAACGGAAGACTTGTCAGAAATCATCTCCAAGGGTATCATTATTGCCATGCGGCGAAAATAAAAATCACGGCAGTCGCCGCGATTTTTATCTACTGGCATCTGAAGAATTGGTTATGATGGAATTACTCACTTTTCGCCAGGGTGCGAATGCACTTGGCACACAATACTTTGCGTATCTTTTTCCCTCCTTCATAAAGGCTCACGACCTGCAAATTCGGGCGAAAGGTGCGATTCGTGGCTTTTTTCGACCACGGTCGATTTTGTCCAAATACGGTTTTCTTTCCGCAATGTTCACATTTAGCCATAAGCTCACTTCCTATCCATTAAACTTAAAGTCTTGCCTTTACAGAGCAGGCGAAGTTTACCATAATTCGCATCTCTTGGCAAGCATGATGGTTAATTATTCCAGAGGTAGTGTATGACAAAAGAAGTCCTTCCCCTTGGAACTATTTACGTATCCCCTCGCGTGATTGCCACCATTGCCTATCAGGCTGCGCTGCAATCCTACGGAGTGGTCGGTCTCGCACATAAAAATTTTTTCTATGGCGTCAGCCATAAACTGGTTAAGGATCCCTTACATGGCGTTGAGGTGCATTACGATGGGGTCGAAATCCGCATTGATATCTATATTATCGTTGAGTACGGTACCCGCATTTCTGCAGTTGCCTCCAGCGTTCGGGACACGGTGCGATATCAGGTTGAAAAAGCCTTGGGACTGCCCGTCGCGTGTGTGAACGTACACGTGCGTGGTTTGCGAATCAGCGAGGTAGATTAACGGTGTGCCCCACATGGCGAGGAGTCGTTTATGAGGATTGAAAAAGAGAGAGGACAAAGTCCAGATCACGCCCCAAGAGCGAAAGAGCAAGTGAACGGAGCAGTTTTGAAGCTCATGGTCGAGGCAGGGTTAACCTGGCTTCGCACCAACCAGCAAATTGTCAATTCATTAAATGTTTTTCCTGTTCCCGATGGCGACACCGGCACCAATATGGTGTTGACCATGCAAGCAGCATACGAGGAAATATCGAATGGCAAAGAGAACAACTTTGGCAAAGTTGCTCACGCCATTGCCCATGGTGCGCTCATGGGCGCCAGAGGGAATTCTGGCGTCATTCTCTCCCAAATCTGGCGGGGATTTGCCCGTGCGGTGGATAACATCGAAACGCTCGATGTTCCCACTTTTGTCAAAGCTCTGGCTTCCGCCAGAGATACAGCCTACAAAGGTGTGGTAAGACCCGTAGAAGGCACCATCTTGACCGTGATCAAGGATGTAGCCACAGCCGCTCAGGAAGCCCTCCCAGAAACCAACGATCTCCTTCAACTCCTGGAAAGAATCGTTAAAGCTGCAGATGACTCTGTGCAGCGAACCCCTGAACTGTTACCGGTGCTCAAAGAAGCAGGAGTTGTTGATTCGGGTGGAAAAGGGCTTTTCTTTATTCTTGAAGGAATGTTGCGCTATGCCAAAGGCATGCCCTTAGATGCACCCACTTCTACCGTAATGCCCATTGCCTCCATGAATTTACAGCGGACAATGGAAATTATTGAACCCGGCCAGGATGTAGAAGTTGTGATTGATTTCCGTCCCTACAATAAACTCGATATTGAAACTTTTTATCGCGACTTAGAAAAAATGGGCACGTCGATTCAATTGGGTGAAGGGGATGGAATCTATCGGCTTCACATTCACGTTTCCGATGGACGGCAGTATGAACCGATTGAATACGTCAAGCAAGTGGGCATCTTCACGAAAGTTGCAATGGAAAACCTTGCCGCTCAAATGGAGCAAAGCGAAGAGAAAAGTGGGATTGCTCAACTGACGCTTGCGCCAGTCGAGCCAGGCCAAATCGCAGCCGTAGCGGTTGCGCCTGGGCCAGGCATCGCCAGAGTTTTTGCCAGTCTCGGCGCGGCTGCCATTGTTCACGGCGGGCAGACGATGAACCCCTCAACCCAGGAAATCCTCTCAGCCTTTGAAAATCTGCCGACAGACAAAATTGTCATATTACCCAATAACAAAAATATCATCCGTACTGCGGAAGCAGCTAAAGAATTAACCGTCAAAAAGGTAGCCGTCATTCCCAGTCGCTCAGTCCCCCAGGGTTTGGCTGCTATTATGCATTTGTCTCCCCATGAAGACTTCAATACCGTCATCAGTGAAATGGAAGAAGCCTTGCTTCAAGTCGAAACTGGCGAGATTACCCGCGCAACCCGCAGCGTTGAAATTGACGGAATCTCAGTCAAAGAAGGTGAATTTATCGCATTGCACAACGGAAATCTTGTCGCCGCCTCGTCCTCCTTGAAGGACATCACCTTAGAGTTGTTGCAAATTGCTCATGCCGATCACTTTGAACTAATCACCTTGTTTTACGGCAAAGATCTCACCAAACAAGAAGCCAATCAGATCGCCGATGAAATCCGCTTTGCGTATCCAGAACAGGAAATAGAAGTACAGGATGGAGGCCAGCCCCATTATTACTTTATTATCTCGATCGAATAAGGATAGCGCTCGCAAAAGTGGGTGATCTCTATGCAAAAAATTTGTATCGTCACCGATACAACCGCCCAATTCCCAAAATTCAAGGATGGGTGGCAAGAAATGGTAAAAATCCTGCCGATCAGTCCGGGAGGAGAGACTGTTCACCCGCATCCACCAGAACGAAGTCGGAGTTCGGTGGAAGACTACGCTCCACATCCCTTATTTCTGGGCGGGGAGGAGCAAAACAAATTAAAAATCTTTCTCTCCGGTTTAGCTTACGAATATCAACAAGTATTTTGTTTATTGCCTACGAAAACCCTTTTCCCTTCCTTTGGGATGGTCACACAAACTCTGGAGCAGATAAATCTGCCCTCAGTTTTTACGATCATCGATACGCGTAGTCTGGGGTATGGATTGGGATGGTTAATTCAGACTTGCGCCGACTTTGTCTGCCGGAGTGTAAACCCCGGTGAAATCAAACGATACCTGCACTACAAAATCCCCCGCATTTATACATTAATCTACCTTCCCAATCTCATTAACCTCAGCCGCTCAAAAATTCTCGACCCCGATCAGGCTTTCATCGGCGATTACCTTGGCATTCACCCCCTTGTATTATTAGAAAACGATCAGATCGTTCCCTATCAAAAAGCCCGCAATTTCAAAAACGTTGCCGATCGTGTTCTCGAATATGCTCATGAATTCACTCGAATCGAATATGTTGGCTTACACTTTGGCATCTCAATTGGCATCTCAGAAAGAAAGAATTTACAAAACCGCTTTCAAATCTTGCTCTCCCAAAACTCGCTCGATACCCAAGTCATGAGTCCCTACCTGAATCACGTTTTAGGTGATCAATCGATTTGTGTGATTTTGATAGAAAGTGATTCAAGACATGAAATCTAAATCCGCGATTGCCATAGTTACCGATAGCACAGCAGATATTCCCGATGAGCTACTGGCACAACATGAGATCTATATGGTAAACAATTACATTATCATCGAAGGAAAAAGCTACGAGGACCGCAAGGACATCTCTCGGGAAGAATTCTACACTGCTTTACCGAACCTGAAGAGCTTTCCTACAACTGCCACTGCTCCATCTGGCATCTACCAGGCGCTTTACGAACAGTTACTCTCACAAGGGAAAGAAGTAATTCTCTCGATCCACGTCTCCGGACGGCTGAGTGGAATCTTGAATGCTGCCTCAGCAGCAGCCAACTCTTTTGTTAACCGCGTCAAAGTCATCGATAGCCTTAATGTCAGTATGGGTTTGGGCTTCCAGGTGCTCGCTGCGGCAGAAGCGGCGCGTCAGGGAGCAAGCGTTGAAGCCATCCTCTCCCTGTTGGGCGAGCTTCGCAAACGGATCAAGCTGGTAGCGATGCTTGACACTGTCGAATATCTACATCGGAGTGGGCGGGTATCGTGGGCAAAAGCCCGCCTCGGAGAGTTATTGCGCATCAAACCCTTCGTGGAAGTCCTAAACGGACAGGTCTTAAGTTTGGGGGAAACTCGCACCTATCAAAAAGGGTTTACTCGGATTGTCGAAATCATCCGCCGCATTAGCCCACTGGAAAAGCTGGCTATCTTGCACACCAACGCCGAGGATCGCGCCCACCAACTGCTTGAAGAGATTAAAGACATCCTTCCAACGCAGGTTCTCACTGTAAACGTGACCTCTGTAATCGGATCACATGTTGGTCCGAATGGGCTCGGTTTCACTGCAATTCTCAAATAATCCAGATTTGGCTGGTAAAATTATCCCAATGAAGCCTTCTATCCAGAAACTGTATAACATCTTTCGCATCGAAGTCGAAAACCACTTCTTTAATCGTGCGGTCATCGGTGGTCTTGATCGCATCCTGGAGCGGTGGACAACAGAAGCCCGCCAGGATCAACTGGGCGAGGATGTCATTCAGGAAGTCCAATCCGCTCTGCAACGCTACCCAAAACTATCCACACAAGAAAGATCTCAGACGCTCGAAAGCCTGTGGAAGAGCTTGCAAAGCTCAACCGATGACATACCAGCCTTCCCGCAAGTTGTTTCTGAAAGTACCCCAAAAACAATTTCACAACAAACACCTTTCGTCAAGACTGATCGCCCAAAAGAAGCAAGCGCGGGGATTGAAGGACCACTGGATCTCAAAGCTTTACAAGCCTCAATCAAGGTGTTGCCGGGTATTGGTCAGAAATACGCCAGCGTATTGGCGAAATTAGGCTTATTTACCCTCGAGGATTTACTTTACTATTTCCCGCGCCGCTATGATGATTACTCAAATCTGAAGCCAATTCACAGCTTGCTCTATGGAGAAGAAGTTACGGTCATCGGTGTCATTCAGTCTGTCACAGAGCGAAAGTCGACTTCCAACCGTTCCATTGTCGAAGCCGTGCTCACCGATGGCACGGGTGGAATTCGCATAACGATTTTTAATCAACCCTGGCAAGCTCAAAAGTTACAAATTGGCGAGCCATATGCCGTTGCAGGGCGCATCGATCAATATCTTGGGCGATTGGTTTTCGTCAATCCGGAAATCGAACCTCTGGACAAAGAGTTGTTACACAGCGGCCGCATTGTCCCCGTCTACCGTCTGACGGAAAACATTACCCAACGCTGGTTACGGCGCACGATCAAACAGGTAGTGGATCGCTATGCCCCCAAATTAGTCGATTATATGCCAGCCTCCATCCGGCAGTCAGCTCAGTTGATGGAACTTTCCAAAGCCGTATCCCAGGCGCACTTCCCCGACTCCATGGAAAATCTTGAACAAGCCCGCTATCGTCTCGCATTTGACGAAATTTTCTTTTTACAAATGGGGGTTCTGCGCCACAAATACCAATGGCAACAACGACCTGGCCGTCCGTTCCATGCTCCCCCCTTCTGGCTTGAGCAGTTTAAAGCCATCCTGCCCTATGCTCTCACTCAAGCCCAAGAGCGAGCCTTGCATCAAGCCCTCAACGATTTAGCTTCAGGCAGACCGATGAACCGCTTGCTGCAAGGTGATGTTGGCTCAGGAAAAACCGTTGTCGCAGCCGGTATTGCAGCATTAATCGCCCATCATAACGCTCAATCCGCTATCATGGCTCCAACCAGCATTTTAGCCGAACAGCATTATCGCACATTTCTCAAACTGCTGGCTGCAGCAGAAGAGTCTAACGAGCAGCAAAATCCGGTAAAGCTACCTGCTTCGGCCATTCGATTATTGACCGGCGCCACCCCGGATTCCGAACGAGACAAACTCTTTGAACAACTGGCAAACAATCAGATTAAAATCCTCATCGGCACCCATGCGCTGATCGAGGAAGCCGTCCAATTTCACGACTTGCAATTTATCGTTGTAGACGAACAACACCGTTTTGGAGTAGAACAACGGGCGCTGCTGCGCGCCAAAGGGGAAAATCCACACCTACTGGTCATGACAGCAACTCCTATCCCGCGCTCACTCGCCTTGACCATCTATGGCGACCTCGACCTGACCCTTTTAGATGAAATGCCTCCCGGCAGACAACCCATCAATACGTTTGTCGTCTATCCTTACGAACGAGAACGGGTTTATCGTCTCATTGAATCGCAAGTTGAGCAAGGAAAACAAGCTTTTATCATCTACCCCTTGGTAGAAGAAAGCGAGAAAACCCAAAGCCTATCGGCGGTTGAAGAGTACAAACGTCTCCAACGGGAAGTATTTCCGAATCTCCGTTTAGGTTTACTACATGGACGTCTGAAAGCAGAGGAAAAAGAAGCGGTAATGTTACAGTTCCAACGCGGCGAGGTCCAAATTTTGGTCTCGACTTCGGTTGTTGAAGTCGGCGTTGACGTTCCTCAGGCAACGGTCATGGTTATCGAAGGTGCAAACCGCTTTGGATTAGCCCAACTCCACCAGTTTCGAGGCCGGGTCGGGCGCGGCAATGATCCAGCGTATTGCGTCTTGATCCCTGAAACGGCTGACGAAGCTGAGAATGAACGACTAATGGTGATGGCTCAAACCCAGGATGGTTTTGTGTTAGCTGAACATGACCTCCGCCAGCGCGGCCCTGGCGATTTCCTAGGGACGCGACAGTCCGGTTTCGCCCAACTTCGTTTTGCCAACTTTACCAATTTACACCTGATCGAAAAGGTACGAGAGCATTCTCAAGCCCTTTTCAATGAAGACCCACTGCTGTCAAAACCCGACCATCGCCTGCTGGCCGAAAGAATCGATCGCTTCTGGCAGGAAACCACCAGTGACATCAGTTAAGCGTTTTCAATTTTCTATCCTTTACCATCGGATTAAGTGAGGAAGTATGATCCGCGCAGTTTTTCCTGGCACCTTCGACCCCATTCATTTCGGACATATTGACATTGCCAAAAGAGCAGCCAATCTGTTTGATGAACTGGTGATCGCCGTTTACGACCGCCCTTTAAAAACGCTCTTGTTCTCGCCTCAAGAACGCATCCGCATGGCCCAGCAAACTTTTGACGGAAACCCCAAAATTACCGTTATGGGATATAGCGGGTTGACCGTTGAATTTTGCCGCAAAATCAATGCCCAGGTGATTGTGCGCGGTTTACGGGTGTTTTCAGACTTCGAGTATGAATTCCGCATGGCTTTGGCCAACCATCATCTTGCGCCGGAAATTGAGGTCGTCGCCTTCATCACCGCCGAAGAACATACTTTCTTATCATCCTCTACCGTCAGAGAAGTTGCTTCCCTGGGCGGTGATGTGAGCACAATGGTGCCGCCGCTGGTCGCTGAAGCGCTCAAACGTCGTTTCCGCGAGTTGGGCGAAAGCCAACAAATCGTTCCAACGACCTCCTTGCGCGATTGATTTTTTGCAAGATTGGCCTGTATCTTGCAATCTATGTTGACGAAAAGGCAGTTTGCGTGTAATCTATTGATAGTAGATTTAACCTCGCAAAATTAGGGAAGACTCATATGGATATCATGCATTTAATTGATCGTTTGGAGGAAGTGCTTAACGAAAGTCGCCAGTTACCTTTCACCCACAACATCATTGTGGATGAGGAACGAGTCTTCGAAATCATTGACCAAATGCGCGCCTTGATTCCCGAAGAAGTCAAAAAGGCGCAACAACTTCTTGCCCAAAAAGATCGTATCCTAGCCCAAGCTCAGGAAGAAGCCAATCGCACCCTGGCAATTGCCAAAGAGAAACGAGACCAAATGGTCGAGCGTGAGGCCATTGTCCAGGCTGCCCATGCCCGTGCTGAACAAATTCTGGCGGAAGCCAAACTTGAACAAGAAAACACCCGCCGCGAAGCAGATGCCTACGTGTTAGAAACGCTGCGTCGTCTCGAGATGGAACTAGAGCGTTCCCTGACCCAGGTCCGCAACGGCATCAGCTACCTGCAAAGTGAGCGACTTCAAACTACCAAAGAAATCGAATAAACAGGTAACTTTTTAACCCACTTTTTCTCAGGGTATTTTCCCCATTCCTGATTTCTCGACAAGATCACAAAAAAGGATTAGACTTTGTTTCCAGACAAGCTGGATTGCTGGAAATAAACGTTGCTGACTGCATTTAAGCTCATCAATTCAGGTGGTAAACGTGAATCGTTCTTCACTAACCAAATATGCCTGGTTGTCGATTGGGGCTGCCCTTAGCACGATTACGCTCAAGAGTATTGCCTATCTGATTACTGGCTCAGTCGGTTTACTTTCGGATGCTGCTGAGTCTCTGGTCAATCTTCTCGCTGCTATCATCACATTGGTGATGTTGATCATTGCGGCGCGGCCAGCCGATGAGCTACACAATTACGGCCACAGCAAAGCGGAATACTTTGCTAGCTTTGCGGAGGGTTTTTTGATTTTGTTCGCTTCCCTGGGAATTATCTATTCGGCGGTACAACGCATCCTAAACCCTCAGCCACTCGAACAAGTCCCTTTAGGATTGATCGTATCGGTGAGTGCTTCTCTGATCAATTATTTCGTTGCCCAAGTGTTACTCAAAGCCGGCAAGAAATTCAACTCGATCAGCCTCGAAGCAGATGCGCATCATCTGATGACCGATGTTTACACCTCGGCTGGGGTACTCCTTGCTGTGGGTATTGTTGCAGTCAGCGGTTGGTTTATCCTGGATCCAATCATCGCCTTACTGGTTGCTCTAAACATACTCCGCACGGCTTACGCTCTGTTGAAACGCTCCGTCTATGGTCTGATGGATACTGCGCTAAGCACCGAAGACCAACAAACTGTTCAGACTATTTTCGAAAAATATCGCTCACAGGGTGTTCAATTTCATGCCTTACGTACCCGCCAGGCGGCCGGACGACGTTTTATCTCTTTTCACATCCTTGTTCCAGGTCACTGGTCAACCCATCGCAGTCACCATCTGGCTGAAGAAGTAGAAGCTGACATCCGGAAATCGCTCAACGGCGCAACGGTTTTTACGCATCTTGAACCGGTTGATGATCCACTCTCCTACCAGGATATCGAAATCGACCGCTAGCATCTGGCCATTTTCTTCAAGATGGTGAACGTTCCTGTTCGACAAAACACTTTTGGATAAGCCAATCAACCAAGGCAGGCACAGTGCGGTTGAGCCAGATAACGGACTTCAGGTAGCCTGGCAGGATCACACTTTGGCGTGGATGCTGGATTAGCTGAACCGTTGCTTCAGCGACCTTTTTAGCAGTGAGACGCATCCAGCGCGGTGTTGTAATGCGGGTCTTCCGCTCAATCCCTGCCTTCTGGGCAAATTCAGTCTCAACTCCCCCTGGATAGACCCCCGAAACATGGATGCCATAATGGGCAACCTCCCTTCTAAGCGCCTCGGTAAAACCGTGTAAACCAAATTTGCTGGCTGCATAAACACTATAGGTTGGCGTGGCTATCCAGGCTGCAAGCGAAGCGATGTTAATAATGTGCCCGGCTCGATTGGCAATCATGCCGGGTAGCAACTGTCTGGTGAGTTGAATCGGGGCGACCAGATTGACTTGAATTTGAGCTGCAATATCCATTTCACCATCCAATCTCTCCAACCAGTTCAACCGTCCAAAGCCGGCATTGTTGATCAAAACGTCAACCCGCCCAAAAAATTGCACAACGGTCTGGGCGACCATCTGCACTTGCTGCCATTTTGCCAAATCGGCCTGAATGGATAAAACCCTGACCCCATAGGGTTCACACTCCTTGCGTAACGTTTCTAATCGCTCCAACCTGCGGGCAGTTATTGCCAAATCATAGCCCTGTTTGGCAGCCAGACGAGCAATCTCTGCTCCAATTCCTGACGAGGCTCCCGTAATTAGAAGTACCGTCATGTTGAGTCACTCTCCAAATATAAATCGAGGTTTTTCCCATTATAAACGTCATCTATAACAATCTCAGCAGATCAAAGAGAATCCCCTCATGGTTGACAAGCCCCGGATACCTTTTTAAGGTTAAAATAATACCAATGAACGCCATAGAGGAAACGGTATCATTTGCTGAGATCGTTTCTCCGTTTGCTGAGCAAATCCTTCAACACCTTCTCTATCAGAGCAATCGTAACGACTGCGCGCCCTTCACCATAGCTACCCTTGTTCATGCATTCACCGGCCAAAGGGTCAACCCCCTGGAACTTGCCCTAGAGATGAACAAGCCGGTCTGGCGGGGTATTAGACCGGTAATTCGGCGCATTCCCAATTGGGCAACCTTCCCTTGGGGAATTGTGGATGTCCTGCGGCAGTTTGGTATCTCAGCCCGCTGGCGATTCTTGATTCAGGTAGAGGAAGTGGTTGAACATCTTCCCCATCCAATCCTTTATCTACCGATCCTGCTCTCCTGGCATCCACTATGGGCGCATGTCATGACTCTGATTGCGTATCATCCTGCACGGGGATTTGGGTTTGCCAATACCCAATTGGAAGGGGCAAAGGTGGATTGGTTGGAGGAAACTCGGTTTCTAAAATTATGGAATGCCACTTACCATTGCACAGTCATCGTCACGCCCTGAAGGAATGGTTTGGCAATCGGTGTGGATAATTGAGCGGAAATCTGTGGAGGGAAAAAATGGATTTTGAGCTAAACCCCGAACAACGAATGTGGAAAGAAGTTGTTCACGACTTTGTCGCCCGAGAGGTCAAGCCAAAGGCAAAGGAAGTGGATGAAAACAGCGAAGTGAACTGGACAGCAATTCACAAAATGAGCTCCCTGGGACTATTGGGTTTAAATGTCCCGGAAGCGTACGGCGGGGCTGGAGTCGATGCCATAAGTGCAGCTATCGCTATTGAAGAGTTAGGGTGGGGTTGTGGCAGCACTGCTCTCTCCATTGCAGCGCACAATGGATTAGGTTGCGCCCCTCTGGCTCTATTTGGCGCCGAGGAACTCAAGTTGACCTATCTACCCATTGTGACAAGTGGGCGCCGCCCGGATGGCAGCTCAAGCGGATTAGCTGCTCTGGCATTGACCGAGCCGGCGGCCGGATCTGATCTGCGCGGCATCAGTTGTCATGCTCATCTTGAAGGAGATCATTGGGTAATCAATGGAACAAAGATGTGGTGCACCAATGCCGGAATAGCAGAATATATTATTACCTTCGTGCGTCATGATACCGATCGAGCTTCGGGTCAATTCAGTCTGATCCTGGTGCCCGGAAACCAGACGGGTTTACACATTGATCCTCCCGAAAAAAAGATGGGGTTGAAAGGGTCGCCCACCCATGCAGTCACATATCATCAGGTGCGCGTACCACAAAACCATTTGCTGGGAAAGCCGGGGGATGGCTTACGTCAGACCCTGCAGGTATTGGATGGCGGTCGCATTGGAATCGCCGCACTAGCCGTCGGGTTAGCCCAGGCAGCCTTCGAGGCAGCGCTTAACTATGCCAAAGAGCGAAAAGCCTTTGGGCAACCGATCGCCGAACAGGAGGCCATTCAGTGGATGTTAGCCGATGCCGCCACCGAAATCCACGCCGCCCGGATGATGGTATATTACGCTGCCTGGTTGAAGGATCAAGGAAAGCGCTTCACAAAAGAGGCTGCCATGGCAAAGCTCTTTGCCAGCGAAATGGCAGAAAGGGTTTGTCGCAACGCCATCCAAATCCATGGCGGGTATGGCTACAGCCGGGAATATCCGGTTGAGCGCATCTACCGGGATGCAAGGTTAATGACGATTGGGGAAGGAACCAGCGAAATCCAACGCCTGGTTATTGCCCGCCAACTGCTCAAGGCTTAACCTCAAAGCTCAGAGAGCGGTTCATTTCAGGAGAACACGATCTGGAAATAACTCAAGTTGAAAATCTATAATATTGAAGAAATCTATCGGATGCGCAAGTTTTCCAACGCACCCAATTTTGATCATCCTTCAATCACCGGCTGCTACTGCGGTATGGTAATCCAATACCTTCCAGGCTTGCGGCGGCCAATAGACAATCCAGGCTTTGCCAATAACGTTTTCGAACGGCACCATTCCCCAGCTATGGGAGTCTGAAGAGCGGTTGCGGTTATCTCCCAGCACAAACAAATAACCCTGCGGCACCGTCCAGGTGCCCTCGTAATCTGGTGGGGCGCTGATATATGGCTCAACCAAAGGTTGTTCGTTGACATAAACTACTCCTCCACTCACCCGCACCACATCACCGGGCAATCCAATCACTCGTTTGATATACGGCTCTCGTTGTGGATCGGGAGGATATCGGAAGATAATGATGTCCCCTCGCGAAGGCTTGCCGAACTTATAGGCAAGTTTGTTGACAATCACATAATTCCCTGCCTCTAAGGTAGGAAGCATACTGATCGACTCAACTCGAATGCGCGCTGATACAGCGTTGATCCCAAAGTAGAGCAATAAAGACAAAAGAATCGTCTCAATAATATCCAGCAAGGTGCGCTTAAGCTTTCCAGGCTGGTCTTGATCATCTTCTGGAGAAATATCTGGCACAATCTCAGAACGAAACTCTTCCATACCGTTAGTTCAATTTCCTTTGCTATGATTTTATCTTAAGTTTTGAGAGGTATGACCCTGCTCGGCTGCTGCATCTTCCCGCAATAACTGGACGGCATGAGGGATCACCGGTAAAGCAATCTCGAAACTCTGCACAGCTCCCTTTGGGCTTCCAGGTAAATTGATCACGAAAACCCGTTTGCGGATTCCAGCGATGCCGCGCGAGAGCATCGCGTGAGGGGTAATTTTTAAGCTGGCTGAACGGATGGCTTCAGCAATGCCGGGCACCGGACGCTCGATGATCGCAGCAGTGGCTTCGGGAGTTACATCACGAGGCGCGCAGCCAGTTCCACCCGTGGTCAGGATTACATCCATTGCGTCCGTGTCACACCAATCCTTTAAAATCTTTTCGATAGCTTTTTGTTCATCAGCTACGACCCTGTATTGGACAACTTTTCCGCCGTATTCCTCAATAGCTTTTTTTAAAGCCGGACCACTGACATCTTCCCTTTCCCCTCTAGCCGAACGATCCGATACGGTAAGAATGGCAAAACGGATCTCACTCAAGATTTTTACCATAGGTCAGTATCTCCATGCGTTGCCAGCCGCGTTTTTCATAGAATTGCTGAGCCATTTGATTTTCAGGGGTCACCAAGAGGTATGCCCGCCGGCAGCCAATGGCTTTAAGACGCTTTTCTAATTCCCCCATTAATGCGGTTGCAATGCCGCGCTTCCGTTCTGCTTGATCAACAGCTAAATGATATATCAGGCCTCGCCGACCGTCAAATCCTCCCATCACCGCCCCAATCAAACGACCTTCTTTTTCGGCAACCAGAAACAATTGCGGGTCGCGTTCCATTTTCTTGGCAATCTCAGCAAATGTATCGGAAACCCCAAGATGAACCCCTTCACCGGCATTGCTCCATAGTTCTATCACCGCCTGGTAATCGGCTGGAAATTCAAAGGTACGAATTGTGAATTCAGCCTCACTCATCTTCTTGCCCTACCAACCTCCGCCATTTGCCATGAAGTCCATCGTCGGTCACACCGAAAAACCAGCGAAAGCCCTCTGCAGAGCGGCATACCAGATCATAGCGATGTTGACCACGCTTTCCTCGTTTTGCCAGCAAGCCCAAATTACCCATCCAATGAATCTCATTTGGGTCTTTTGGCAATTTGGAATACATTTCAATGGCATACTGCCACAGCCGCCGGGCGGATCTTGAGGTGACATTGCGAACCATATTCCCATTTCTCAGGTCTCGCAAGGTGTAAACGCGTTGTCCGCCGCGCTCGCTCATCGAAACAACTTCCACTCCTGTTCGAGGGGGTGCTTCCTCTTCGCCAGATGGCTCATATGGCAGCAATCCCTCTCCACTTTGGTCAGATGGTTCGGTCACTTTAGGAGTTATGGAAGGGGCTAACTGCAAACTTCGCTTGACCAGGTTTACGATTTCATCGCGCACTGCCAGCCCTGTCTCCCCCTCAAAACGGACATAAATTTTATTCTCGTCAAGGGCGTACGGCGGCTCATCGCCGCGGGGCACGAACACCCGCACAATTTTCTTATTGCCACTTTCCATCGTGTCCAGAGTAAATTGTAGCGGAGGATTGATGCGCTTGCTAATTTCGCGCTCTAAAATCTGCATTACCGCTTCGCTATCCGCCACGCCGGCGATAGGTTTACGGATGTCACGCCCCACTCCAAGATAGAGTGTGCCGCCATTGGTATTGGCAAAAGCACATACATCTGCCAGGATGCTATTGAGTTTTCCTCCCCGGGTCTCAAAGGTTTCATAAAAGTCTTGAATGATATTTGGACCTTCCTCCTGCAAACTGCGGATCAGGTCATAGGGTGGTTCTTCAGTCACCCGGCGCGGGCGGGTGCGCGTGAAATCCTTGCTTTCAAAGAGTTCTTTAAGAGCTTCAAAGCTGACTTCCGGGATAAGAACTTCGGTTGGTCGGTCACCCACGCCCAGATGCTTTTTTTTCTGAGGGTCGATTGTCAAACGATGAGCATCTGATCCCTGGATGCAATGCATCCGTCTGGGATATTCGGGTTTACTGCCGTTAAAGAAGGCTGCCGTAGAATTGCGGCTCTTATTTTCCAAATCGGTCACTTCTAAGGCGTGTAGATTTTCATCCTGGGTATAAGCGATTTTTGTTTGCCCACCCAGGGGAAATCCACGCATTGCCACGCCATTGCTCGAGTTGGCATGGGCGGCAATCACAATTCCACCCGCCTGGCGAATCAAACGATAAGCGGTTAATACATCCGCGGTCGCCCCTACGGTCGCCGAGCCAGTATCAAGTTGATCCGATGGAATGCGCAGATCCAGCAGTAAATGTTCTATCTCTCGACTGGATTTTTGAGGTGAGAAAATAGCCAAAATATGAAAACCAAATGTAGCGGTGAACTCAAAGCCAGGCAGAATGAGTATCCTGTCCTTCAAACGTCGATACTCATTCAGACGCTCTTTTTCTTCGGGCAGCAACCGATTTAACCGTTCCAGCAGTTCTAACTGCTCAATCTCTTCTTCCAAGCGGCGATAACCGGCAACGGTGTTATGATCTGTGAAAGCAATGATATCCAGTCCACGCGCTTCAGCCCGTTGAAGGATATCCAAAAAAGTGACTTCCATTTGTTGATAATCACTGGAAGCCGGGGTATGAATATGCAAATCAATTGTGCGCCACTGCATGGTGGCGGGAAAACGTTTTTTGACCACGAATTTATTCACTTCCTAATAAATGATGGACTTTCCTCAATAATTCATCGGGCATAAAGGGCTTCATTAAGAAGTCATCCGCGCCTACATTGATACTTTCGGATTCTAAAGGCATACCCGATGACATTAGCACTCGAATCGCCTCTCTTTTCGAACGCAATTTCCGCACGAAGGTGAAAGTATCTCGACCATGAATATTGACGTCAAGAAAGACTAAGTCAGGCTTCTGTTCGATCAATTGACTCAAAACGGTGTCTTCGGGCTCGATCGAACCCAAAGACACCACCTGGTAACCTTCCATGCGCAACAGTTCTCCCAACAAAGTGCGCATTGCTTCGTCATCTTCAATCAGGACTACTTTGGGCGACGACATGTTCTTTGGTTTCCTTTCCCTTGCGCGAGGTTCGCCTTGTCTTTGGCCGGCTTTCTTTTCCATTGCTGCTTGGCTCCTGCTTTTGTTCAACAATCGGCAGGTCCAAAGCTGCTTTCAGGACATCGTCAACGGTATCAACAAAGATAAATTGGATCGTTTCCCGCACTTCTTCGGGTAAATCTTCTAAATCCGGTTTGTTTTTCGAAGGTAAAATCACCGTCCTTAGGCACGAACGATGAGCAGCCAATACTTTTTCTTTGATACCTCCAACGGGCAGGACTTGACCACGCAGGGTGATTTCGCCGGTCATGGCAAGGTCAGGACGCACAGGTCTATGCGTCAGAAGGGAAACCAAAGCAGTTGCGATGGTGACTCCCGCCGAAGGGCCATCTTTCGGTTGTGCTCCAGAAGGAATGTGCAGGTGAAGATCAATCTTTTCGAAAATTTTCGGATCAATGCCATAATCCTGAGCCCGTGAGCGAACGAAAGATAAAGCAGCCCGGGCCGACTCTTGCATCACATTACCCAAGGAGCCTGTTAATTGAAAGCCTTTAGAGCCGGGCATGGAGGTAGCTTCGATAAACAAGATGTCGCCTCCAACCGGAGTCCAGGCCAAGCCGGTGGCAACGCCTGGAATCGAAGTCCGTTCGGCGATCTCCTCTGTGTCAAAATACTTCTCTCGTCCCAAAAACTCCTTAACTCGTTCGGCAGTAATTTCAACTGAAGTTTCTTTTCCTTCAGAAATACGGGTAACCACCTTGCGGCAAACTGCCCCAATCTCGCGCTCTAAATTGCGCACCCCGGCTTCGCGAGTGTAGGAGCGAATGATCTTTTCCAGAGCATCATCGGTAAAGGAAATCTCTTCCGGTCGCAAGCCGTTTTCTTTGATCTGGCGTGGGATTAAGTAATGGCGGGCAATGGCAATCTTTTCTTTATCGGTGTATCCGGAAAGCTGAATGACCTCCATCCGATCGCGTAAGGGGCCTGGGATCGTTTCCAGGGTGTTGGCAGTAGTGATAAAGAGGACCTGAGAGAGGTCAAAAGGCACTTCCAGATAGTGATCGCGGAATTCATAATTCTGTTCCGGATCCAACACTTCCAGCAGGGCAGAAGCCGGGTCTCCATGAAAGTCAAACACTAGCTTATCTACCTCATCCAGCATAAAGACCGGATTACGCGATTCAACCCGGCGTAAGGCTTGAATAATCCTTCCGGGCATGGCGCCGATATAGGTCCTCCGATGGCCGCGAATTTCTGCTTCATCGCGCATCCCGCCTAAGGAAATGCGTACAAACTTACGTCCCATCGCCCGTGCGATCGAACGACCCAGCGAGGTTTTCCCGACTCCAGGAGGTCCAACAAAGCACAAAATTGCACCCTCCCGCACGCGGCGGATTTCATCTTTTTCTGTGCTCTCCGTTCTATCCTCACCTTCACGGTCGCTCTCTTCTCCTGCTCGTTCCAGACGGCGTTTGCGTACTGCCAGATACTCTAAGATGCGTTCTTTGATGTCCTCCAACCCATAGTGATCTTGATCAAGCACCTGACGAGCATGGGCAATATCCAGATTATCCTCGGTGGTTATAGACCATGGCAAACTGACCAGCCAATCCAGATAGGTTCGAATCACGCCATATTCGGCTGCTGCGGTTGGCAAGCGCGCCAAACGGTCCAGTTCGCGACGGGCTTGTTTTTCTGCCTCTTCAGGCATTTTAGCCGCTTCGATTTTCTGCCGAAACTCCTCTACCTCCTGCTGCTGTTCATCAGCTTCGCCAAGTTCTTTCTGGATCGCCTTTAATTGTTCACGCAAGAAGTACTCCCGCTGCACTTTTTCAATCTCAGAGCGGGCTTCATTTTGAATCTTTTGTCCAATCTCCAAAACCTCGATTTCCCGCGCCAAGATACCCACCAGTTTGTGCAACTTTTGTGAGACGGAATCGAGCTCCAAGATAGCTTCTGCATCACTCAAATCCATGCGTTGGAAATTGGCTATGGTGTAAACGATTTGGAGGGGGTCTTCCAGCGAAAGAACAGCCGCCACTAGCTCGCGCGGAATCGAGGGAATCATCTCGGCAATGTGTTCAAACTGGGAACGAGCATTGCGCGCTAAGGCTTCGATTTCGGTACCTTCTTCGACGGTCTCGGGGCGAAGCTCAATGCGCGCTTTTAAGTAGGGCTCTTCCTGGACGTATTCCGATGTACGGAAGCGCGAAATACCCTGCACAACAAGACGAATAGTTCCATCTGGAGCGCGGAATAATCGATGCACAATGGCAGCAGTTCCATATTCATATAAATCCGGAGGATTCGGTTGTTCCAGTTCCGGATTTTTCGATGCCACCAAGCCAATCATGCGCTGTTCAGAGGTGACAACATCATCCACCAGACGAATCGAGCGGGGCTGCCCGATCGTCAACGGGACAACAGTTTGCGGATAAACCACCAACCCTCTGAGGGGTAAAATTGGCAGGATTTCGGGAATATCTCCTTCGGGTTTGGTTTCCCCATTTAATGGCGTCGCAGAAGATGATTCACTTTTCTCGGTGTTTTCAGAGCTCGGCGGCAAAATCACTTCGTTGAAGAGGATTTCATCGCCGTCGAAATAGCCAAGCAATTCCATCATATCGGTCAACCAACGTGTTGCAGACATGTGTTCCTTTTCGAATTTTCAACCCCAAACAAACGGCTCCGAACGAGAATGGTTCTCATTTCCGTATCGGAATGTGCTGTGGAGCTTTCTTGGGTAAAGTGATCCGCAAGAAGCCCGCCTGATAAACGGCCTCAATTTTTTCAGCGTCTATAGCAAATGGCAACTCTACATCACTGACGAACTCACCAAAACGGATCTCCATTTGGTGATAGGCGCGGCGTTCAGGGGGATCAACCCGCAACCCGCGCACCGATAGATACTTCCCATCCAGCAAAATTGTGAAGTCGTCTTCACGCATCCCGCCGATTTCAATTCTCACGATGAGTGCTTCTTCGGTCTCATAAACATCGGTCGGCGGCCGCCAGATATGCGGCCGCACCGACAGATGCCAGTGAGGCAGTCCCTCACCTAAATGCTGATAGCTCTCTAAAATATATACCCCTGGTTTAGAAATGCTTGACTTTAAATGCAATTCCAACATGCAATGCCCTCCATCCGTCAAAACGACCAGCAACCATCAGCCAAGTGCTGTCCTTGCAGCGGCTAAAACAGCCTCATAATCCGGTTCATCCCCAAGGGCCGGCATATAGGCAACATAAGTCAGGACGTCGTTGCGATCGACCACAAAGATTGCGCGCCGCAAGATGCGGAGCTCTTTGATCAAAACGCCATACTTTTCACCAAATTCCCCGCTCATGTGATCGGATAAGGTCAGAACGCGTTCCACCCCTGCTGCACCGCACCAGTTCTTCAAGGTAAACGGCAAATCCATACTGATCATCTCAATCACCACCCCATCCCCCAATTTACTGGCTTCTTCGTTGAAGCGGCGGGTTTCGCGGTCACAAACCGAGGTATTCAGACTGGGAAGTGACCCAATAATGCGTACCTTTCCCTGCGTGTCAGCGATGCCATGCAAGGCTTTCCAGTCCATTGTATGAACCGTAAAATCGGGCGCTGTTTCTCCGACTTTCAGATCATCACCGACCACCGTAACGTCATTTTCTTGAAATTTCAGGATTCCCTTTCTTTCTGTAGCCATTTGATACCATCCTTCGATAACAATAAGTTTTCTTGATTTGCTCAGCGATTGTTGCTGGCTTCCAGCGCCCCAGGCGGGATTCGAACCCACAACCGTTAGCTTAGAAGGCTACTGCTCTGTCCATTGAGCTACTGGGGCGTTAAATTAATGTCCTCGTTCTTTATCTTCAGGATTCCATTACCGGCCGTAAACCCCGGTAGACGCGGCTCCCCGATAAAACACTCAAAATGGTTTGAGCGGGTTTCCCCAGGCGTTCACTCAATTCTATCGGGCTGAGGGGGGTATTGCCGTTCGCCAGAAATACCCGAAAAATTAAATCTACCAGTGGAGTGCCTGGGGCCAGGAATTCAGGTTGCTTCGCACAGTGTTCGATCAAAAGGTGCTGTAAGCCATTGACCGGTTGCACTTCTGCAGTTTGAGGGTCAACCCAATCGATCATTTCATCCGCAAATCCCTCGCTAAACAGCTTTTGATGCTCTGGACACAAAATATTATACAGGTACACGTGCCAGTCACGGTCATTCTGCTGCCACCACTCGTAATCAATATGAAAGCGAGTCTGAAGGGTAGGTTTTGAGATCAAAGGACGCTTTAGATCGGCCAATTTAACTCCTCGCCAATTTTTTAATTCTCATCGCCTTCGGTGTAGCGATAATGCTGGTCGCCGACATGCACAAACCACGGCCGTGAGTTCAGCAGGGAGAGGATTGGGCCAGGCGGAGAGCGACGCAGGAGATTCACCGCGGCATAAAGTTCACTGGCGTGGGCATGTCCCTGCGGATTTAATTTCGATAACTCCCGCAACATGCTGACAACGGTTTTTTCAAAGGGAGTTCGCTCTCGCATGTTTTTATCCCAGGCTTCGTCAACCCCTTCGACATCCGGCACCATAATCGCCATCCGTTCATCGAATTGGGCAGTGACGTTATGCTTCAACATGGCGAAGACAATTCCTCCATCCGAACCCACCAGCACCGTGCGAACCCATTCTCGCCCAGGTCGGCGAGCCAACCGGGTTAGAATTACTTCACCAGCTTTCTTACCCCGTTGAACTTTTACAAAACTTCCAGGCATTAGTCCCCGCTTTTCATACCATTCCTTCAGCCCGTAGACATAGCCATAGGTACGCACCACCCAAGCCGGAAAGCGCTCATCGGTTTCTCCATCTACAATGGTAAAGCGGATACGCGGCGCTTCATAGGCAGTCGGAAAGAGAAGGCGTGTCTGCGCCGACAACGGCAAGGTACCCTCGCGCCAATGGGGATAAATCAGGCTGATTTGCGCCTCATCGACTTTGGCAACTCGGTGGGGCGGTGGCGACAATTCATCCTGTAAACTCGCTTCTAGCCGCAGCATCTCATCGTTAAAGAGCGAGCGGTCCTCTTCAAGCGGAAAATATTTAAGGTGTAAGGGAGGCTCCAAAACCGCATCTGGCTCCAGTCGCTTGAGAAACCATAAAACTTCGCCGGCAGCGCCAACCTCATCGAAGCGGGCATCCTCCTGTAAGGCATAATCCATCGAAAATTCGAGCAGTTTCGGATTGACGGTGCTTTGCAGTTCGATCTGTTCCAGAAGTTTTCCCGTGGGTAGCGGCCCGCCTCCTGCCATGTCCAGAACCGCCTCCGCCAAATTCAGATGACCGATATTGATATCCACCAAAAGCGCGCGTGGAAACCACCTTCCGGCTATCTGCACAAAATCGGAATGGTCTCGTAAGCCTTCGCTTAGACGCCGACTGAGCAGGTCTCCATACGTTTCGAGAATAGCCTGTTTATCAAATTGCCCTTCATCTTCTTCAACTTGCGGTGGTCGATTGAGAAGGTGATGATCCAGGCCGGCTGCAAATTCACGGGTTTCACCTTGATCGAACTGGACTTTAATGACCTCGAAAGGACCTAAATCCGGATTGCGACCAGGACGAACACCGATCACCATCCCTTTTCGCCAGCCGAACGCCGGGAAAACCAGGCGTTGTCCTTCTTGATACCGCTCTTTTGGGAGATAGAGTTCACATCCTTGACTGCGTTCAAACTCCTGAGCGATTTTCTCCTGCCGGATGCGTTCCTCGACCAATACGGAGAGTAATTCGGCTGTTGTCGATGGCGTTTCGTTTTCTAACAGATAATTGTATAAAAATTCAATGTCCTGATCCCGCAGTTCAAACTGTTCCCAATAATCCTCTTTTAGGGTTGTCGAAGCAATAACCATCTCTTTCTTGCCTTGTCTATATTGAATCGCCAAATTTTCCTTTCATTTTCTCCAAAAATTAATTATACTCTATCCATGAGTCAATCTTTCCGCATTCTCGAATTTTTTAGAAAAATCTTACAGCAATCCAAAGGGGTTGTCCTCTATCGCTCGAACAACCCGATTCTGTGCAACTTCATTTTAGAGACCCTGCAAGAAAATAACATCCCAGCCTATCTCTCACAAGAAGCCGTTGGACAGCATATCTATCCGGTCAATATTGGCAAGCTAGCTGAGTCCGAAATCATCGTTGCCCCAAAAGATTTGCCTCAGGCAAAAGAATGCTTGGAAGCGCTTTTGGCACAGATAGAAGGTAGCGAAATCGAGCAATCCGATGAAGAGAATAACCCCCGATTTTTGGATCAGGGAAAGGTTTGACTGAGCCAGTCCAGCGGGTCTACTTGAACGCCATTTACCCAAACCTCAAAATGAAGGTGAGGCCCCTGCGAGCGACCAGTTGAGCCTACCAGACCGATCAATTGGCCGGCTTGGACGCGGTCTCCCACCTGAACGTAAATTTCTTTCTGATGGTAGTATCCGGTATAAACTCCCCAACCATGGTCAATCATAGTTGCATTCCCACGCACGGTTAAGAGACCGGCAAAAACCACAACGCCATCCGCCGGAGCATAGATTTCAACGCCTTCTTTGCCGACAATATCTAAACCGGTGTGAAAGTAATCGTAGGTGCCGCCGTTATATGAGCGGCGATTCCCGAAGCGAGAAGACCAGCAATCTCCAGTAGTCAAACAATAATCTTTTGAGAGCGGCGAAGGAAAGACAAACTCGCCCTGCCAGTATTTCTGCGGCGTAAAGGCTTGAGCATACGAAGCCCACAATTCATTTTCCGGTTCAGTCACTGCGGGATCGATGGTTTCCGGGTCCACGGTGAGCGGTTTATCGTAAGGATAATCGACCTTGCCAACATTGACCATCTGAGAGACAGCCAAAAGGGTTGGTTCTGCAGAGGCCAATTGAATTTCAAAAGGATATAAGCCTGGCTGCGCCATGGCATGGACACCCACTAATAAGACATATTCTTGAGGAGCTTCTTCCACAAAGGGAATGGTTTGATCCATAAAACTGGCTTGTAGATTCAAACCTGCTTTCGCCCTAAGGCGAATCACGGCTGTTTTTCCCTGCAAAAAGCGCTGCGGAGAGAAATTGATTTCGGTGAAAGGACAGGTTAAGGCGCTCAACTCTTCATTGCTAATATCGCCAAGCCCTTGATAGGGTTCGCCTGGTAGGATTTGAATTGTCTGCGTAAGCTGATTTTGAGCGACCAGTTGCCAGGGGTTGGCCTGGGTTAGGATAGCAAATTCCAATGGGGAGAGATCCGCTGGGAGAAGATAACAAGGCAAGGGAAAGACAGCAAGTTGCTCCTCAGGCAAGACCAATGACGCTCCGACATACAGTTCGTTGGGCGTAATGATATGATTCAGGCGAGCTAATAATTCAAGCGGAATTTGGTACTTGCGGCTGATCCACTCCAAATTCTCCCCATACGCTAAAGGCAGGCTGGTTAGCCGACCGGAGAACCCTTCCACTGCCGGTATGGTCAATTCCATCCCCACCATGAGTTGGTTGGGGTTTTGGATATTGTTCACAGCGGCCAGCTCAGTTACCGACACCCGAAAACGTTGCGCAATGCTCCACAACGAGTCGCCTGCCTGCACGAGATACGTTGCTCTATCAGCCGGGCTTTGGGCGCTCACCGATAGGATCGGCGCAGCCAGGATAGAAATCAAGATCAACCAGTGTAACCACCTGACAACCATATTTCAACCACCTACGCAACAAGAAAGTCAATCAACTCTCCTTCGGCAAAGTCATCGAAACGGTCGGGATGGCATTCGATGACATATTGGGCGGCTTTTTGAGGGACGAGGGCAAATTGCCACGGGTGAGCAATTTTTCGATCGACCACCTGCCGATGTTCATCCAGCCAGATCACTGCTAATTTGAAAGAAACACCGATCATGTGAATTGAAGTTTCTAGTCGGCTCGCCTGAGGATACCAGAACAGCAATCCCCGATCGAGCGACGGCGGAGGCGATAACAGAAATCCTCGCCCGCGCGACCAGAAGGTGCGACAGACTTTCAGAGACAACGGCGGATTGAAAGGCTTTTGGCCCCGCCCAACCTTTACCCAAGCAGTCGAATGCATAGACATCCCGCAAGGCTAACTTTGGTCGCCCAAAACTTTCGCTACGCTATCCAGAAGCTCTTGGGGAGTGAAGGGCTTGGAAAGATAATCATCCACTTTCGCAATTTCCAATCCCAAAACTCGGTCGATGTTCTGCGCCCGAGCCGTAATGACAATGACCGGTAACGAGCGGGTGCGGTCATCGGCGCGCAATTGATGATAGACATCCCAACCATCCATATCGGGCATCATCAGGTCTAACAAAACCAAATCTGGCTGCTCTGCCAGGATAGCCCGCATTCCTTCTCGCCCGCCATTCGCGCCAAGCACTTCATAGCCTTTGCGGCCTAAGATTAAACGCACCAAATCGATCATCTCTGGCTCATCTTCGATATAGACGATCTTTTTCTTCATACGCTCCTCTCACCACACGAAAACCTGTCTCTTAGTTTACCACATTCCCAAACCCTGATCCGTCTGACACTTGCCATGCCCATCAGGCTGGAATATAATTTCCAAAAATCTTTTCACAATCAGAAAGGCAATTTATGATCGATGTAAATGACCTTCGCAAAGGGGTTACTTTCGAACTTGACGGAAACCTGTACAAAGTTCTCGAATACGAACACCATAAACCCGGTCGAGGCAAAGCCACCATTCGGGTCAAAGCTCGCGATTTGCGCAGCGGTGCTACGCTTGAAAAGACTTTTATTTCCGGCGACCGAGTGCAGGATGTTCGGTTGGATTACCACAACGTCCAATTCCTGTATTTTGACGGCAGCTTGTATCACTTCATGGATACAGAAACCTACGACCAACCTGCAGTCCCCGCTGAAGTGATTGGTGAAAACGCTGGTTATTTGAAAGAGGGTCTTGAACTTAAACTTACCTTTTACAATGGCGAACCAATTGATATTGAGCTGCCCATCACCGTAGATATGGTGGTTACCGAAGCCGAGGTGGCCGTGCGCGGTGATACCGCTACCGGTGTTACCAAGCGGGTGACCACCGAGACCGGTTTGCAAGTTCAGGTGCCGAATTTCGTTGAGGTGGGCGATACCATCCGCATCGATACCCGTAGCGGCACCTATGTAACCCGCGTGTGATGAAAACCCCCGCCGGCAAAGAATGCCCCTACTTTTATGGGGATTACTTTCGCGGTCGAAAGACTGAAGAGTGCCGCTTGCTTGCGGCAGCCCTGCCGCCGCTGCCCTGGAAACCCGCTCTGTGCCAGACCTGTCCAGTACCAGAGATTCGTCTGGCTAACGCCTGCTCCTACATGGAGCTCAAACCGAGTTTGAGGCGGCCGTTTCCCTTTTTGAAACAGCAGGTTCAGGTGACGGCTTACTGCACTAAGACCGAACGGGTTGTCTCAGAACCATTCGTTGGTTGCGGCGAATGCCATCCTTTGCCCTTTGCCCTGCCCGGAGAAGACGATGACGCTAACACTGTTGCTTGACCTTGACGACACGCTGCTCCAGAATGACATGGGGACTTTCATCCCTGCTTATCTTCAGGCCTTGTCGAAGCGCTTGACAGAGAAAGTATCCCCTGACCATCTCGTCAAACACCTCATGCGAGCGACTCAGATCATGATCGCCAATGATCGCCCCGATCGCACCCTTAAAGAGGTCTTTGACCAGGCTTTTTATCCAGCCTTGGGGCTAGAGGAAAGTCAGGTGCATCAGGAGATCGAAGATTTTTACCAGAATCATTTCACGCAACTGCAAGGGTTGACCCGCCAGATGCCGGGCGCAGTGGAGTTGGTCAAGGAATCCTTGCAGAGAAATTATGACCTGATTCTAGCCACGAATCCGCTTTTCCCCTTGCTTGCCAATTTACATCGCCTGAAATGGGCCGGCTTGGGGGATGTCATCCCGCTCTTTCGGATTATTGCCTCCTACGAAACCTTCCATTTCGCCAAGCCCAACCCGGCCTTCTTCACAGAACTTCTGGCGCGGGATGGCTGGCGCGAACAGGGCGTGCTGATGATAGGCAACGACCTTGAGATGGACATCCTGCCGGCAAGGAAGATCGGCATCCAAACCTTCCTCGTATCCCCGCTTTCTCATCCATCAGTGTCGGTCGGTGGTGATTTGAGCCGTGTGATAGACTGGATCGATCAGACGCCGACCGAAGAGATGATGCCAGACTTCTCATCGCCGGAAGCTATTCTGGCGATCTTAAAATCCACCGCTGCTGTTCTGCCTATGTTATGTAAAAAAATGCCCAGTGATCAATGGAGCACCCGCTTTGCCCAAAACGAATGGTGTCAGACGGAAATTTTATGTCATCTGCGGGATGTGGAAGTAGAAGTCAACCTGCCGCGCCTTCGCAAAGCGATTGAGACCCCTAATCCATTTATCGCCGGGGTTGACACCGATCCTTGGGCAGAACAACGCAACTATCGGCAGCAGAGCGGTGAACACGCCTTAAGGGAATTTCTGCAAGCGCGCCTTGAGCTGATTCACGTTCTCCAGGAACTCTCCCCAGAAATCTGGTCCCGAAAGGTGCGTCATGCAATCTTTGGGCCTACCAGCCTGCAAGAGCTAAGCGGTATCATTGCCTCTCACGACCGCATCCATATTCGCCAAATTGTTCAGAATCAACAACGCTCCTCTAAGGAATCCGCGCGCCTCGATTAGCCCATCAGGGGGTTAAACCTACAGAGCAGGCCAGTCGTTGATTCGATCAGCCAGATCGCTTCTGGCAAGCTCGGTTTTCGAGCACCGCTTTAGGCTTGCCCGATCTTGATCAATACTTAGGAGAAAAATTACGGAGGAAACTATGCGCCGACGGGTCGTTGTTAGCGGATTAGGCTGTATCAGCCCGCTGGGCAATGATATTCAGACACTGTGGAAGTCCATCTCTCAGGGAATTTCTGGAGTGGGTGCGATCACCCATTTTGATGCTTCCGAGCACAAATCCAGGATTGCTGCTGAAGTGAAAAACTTTGACGCAGCAGCTCTGTTTGGAAACCGCGAAGCGCGCAAGATGGATCGTTATACCCAATTTGCGCTGGCGGCTGCCCAACAGGCTCTCGATCAGGCTCAACTCACCATTAATGATTCGATCCGGGATCGCATCGGGGTTGTGATCGGCACCGGCATCGGTGGGCTCCACACGTTAATTGAACAATATGAGGTCTTTAAGGAAAAAGGGCCAAACCGTGTAAGTCCGTTTCTAGTGCCAATGATGTTGCCCGATAGCGCCGGTAGCATGGTGGCGATCCATTATGGTCTGCGCGGACCTAACCTGGCAGTCATCACGGCTTGTGCAACAGGAAACAATGCCATTGGCGAAGCTACCGAAATGATCCGCCGTGGACAAGCCGATGTCATGCTGGCAGGTGGCAGCGAAGCTGCCATCTTACCGGTAGCCATGGCAGGAATGAGCGTCATGGGCGCTCTCTCCACCCGCAACGATGACCCGCAGCGCGCCTCGCGGCCGTTTGACTTCTATCGGGACGGATTCGTAATGGGTGAGGGAGCAGCCGTGCTGGTGCTGGAAGAGCTCGAATTTGCCAAAGGACGTGGAGCGACCATTCTGGCGGAGATCAGCGGGTATGGACATACCAATGACGCCTATCATGTTTCGGCGCCAGCCGAAAACGGTTATGGGGCAGTGCTGTGTATGCGCCAGGCCCTCCAAAACGCCAATCTAGCCGTTAACCAGATCGATTACATCAACGCCCATGGCACCAGCACTCCGCTCAACGATAAAAGCGAAACCGCGGCCATTAAAACGGTATTTGGTGAAAAAGCTTATCAGGTTCCCATTTCCTCAACCAAATCGATGACCGGGCATTTACTAGGCGCATCTGGCGCACTGGAAGCTGTCATCTGCGTTCTGGTGCTTGAACATCAGTTCATTCCGCCAACCATTAATTATGAGACTCCTGATCCAGAGTGCGATTTAGATTATGTACCCAATCAAGGGCGAGCAGCAACAGTCCGGCACATCCTTTCTAACTCCTTTGGTTTTGGTGGACACAACGCTTCAATCATTCTCAGCCAATTTCAGGAGTAAGACACATGGCAAGATACGCCCATATCACCGGTTGGGGGATGGCGATTCCGCAAAAAGTATTAACCAATTCCGATCTGGAAAAGATGGTCGAGACCTCAAATGAGTGGATTGTCTCGCGCACCGGCATTTCCGAACGAAGAATTGCAACCGAAACCGAATCCTCTGCGTCTCTAGCCGTTCAAGCTGCGCTCAAAGCCTTAGAAGTCGCCAACGTTCACCCATTAGACGTCGATTTGATCATTGTAGCGACTTCTTCTCCGGAACACATCTTCCCGGCAACGGCTTGTATTGTCCAGGATCAAATCGGCGCCAAACGCGCTGGGGCGTTTGATTTATCCGCCGCCTGTACCGGCTTTATCTTCGCCCTCGACCTGGCTGCGGCGACCATTCGCAGCGGTTCACTGAACACGGTATTGGTGATCGGTGCCGAGACCCTCTCGCGCTTTGTCGATTGGCGCGACCGCAATACTTGCATTCTCTTTGGGGATGGCGCCGGTGCCTTTGTTATCCAAGCCAGCGATCAGCCTGGGGGCATTCTCTCCGGAGTGATGCGTTCGGATGGCTCCGGCGCAGATCTGCTCACCCTGGCAGCCGGCGGGAGCAAATATCCCGCCAGTCAGGCTACGGTACAAAATGGAATGCATTATATCCGCATGAATGGTCGCGAAGTCTTCCGCTTTGCTACCCGCGTGATGACTCAAGCCACCCTGGAAGCTGTCCAAAAAGCCAATCTATCTCTTCAAGATATCCAAATCATCATTCCTCACCAGGCTAACCAACGTATCATCGAGACGGCGGCAAAAAATCTCAATTTTCCCCTCGAGAAGATTATCTCCAACATTCATCGCTACGGAAACACCTCAACCGCTTCCATCCCAATCGCCACTTGTGAAGCCATTCAAGAAGGGAAACTCAAAGCCGGAGATACTGTGGTGTTTGTCGGCTTTGGCGCCGGTCTCACCTGGGGAGCTGTCCTAGCCAAATGGAGCGGACCGCTGCCAGCCAGGAAGCGCGTCTACCCGCGCCGCTATCGCTGGCTTGCCCGCCTGCGTTCTCGTATTCTACGCCTATGGCGCCGTCTGGAAGGGTTTTTATGGGGGAAAAACGCTGCCTAGCCGCTGGCTTCTGCAGCAACTTGACAATCATTTCTGAGCCGCCTTGATTCTTCTGGGTTAAAACTTGATTTCCAGCCAATCAAAATCGTTAGAGAGACGTTAGAAATCGCTCTCAATTACTCCAATTTATTCCATTCCTGTTTAGAGATTGGTATAATCGGAATTGGAAATGTTACTGGAATGGAATCTGGAGGTTTAAGTGAACCCGTCTCGTAATCGATCTTCTCTGGTATATCTCCTGTTGTTTGTGGCGATTATCGTCCTGGTGGTATACCAGTTCCAACAGAGTCCGACAACTCAGGACGTCATTCCAATTAACAAAGTCGCTAATGACATTCAGAGTGGACTGGTAGAACGCATCGTAGAGGACAATAATCGGCTGCGAGTTATTTACGCAGATGGCACGGAGCGATATTCCCATAAAGAGTCCGAAACAACCCTGGTTGAACAGCTTAAAGCCTTTGGAGTCAGCACCGAACAGCTTGCGGCAAGCAACATCAAAATAGAAGTGAAACCCCCTTCGCCATGGGTGGGATTAGCGACCATTCTCGGTTACGTCTTGCCATTTCTGTTTCTGGCTGGAGTGTTCTGGTTTGTTTTTCGCCAGGCGCAGGGCAGCAACAATGCCGCCATGTCTTTTGGCAAATCCAGAGCGCGCATGTTTACCGGCGACCAACCGAAGGTCACTTTTCAGGATGTGGCCGGGGTAGAAGAGGCAAAGGAAGAGCTCCAGGAGGTGGTCGAATTTCTGCGTGAGCCAGAAAAATTCATTTCACTTGGCGCCCGCATTCCCAAAGGGGTTTTGCTGGTCGGACCGCCTGGCACTGGTAAAACCTTGCTTGCCAAAGCAGTAAGCGGTGAAGCGGGGGTGCCGTTCTTTTCGATCTCCGGTTCGGAGTTTGTCGAGATGTTCGTGGGTGTCGGCGCCAGCCGTGTGCGTGATCTGTTCGATCAAGCCAAGCGCCATTCGCCCTGCATCGTTTTCGTCGATGAGATAGACGCCGTTGGCCGGCAGCGCGGCGCCGGTTTGGGTGGCAGTCACGACGAGCGCGAACAAACCCTCAACCAGATGCTGGTTGAGATGGATGGCTTCGACACCGATACGAATGTGATTATCGTCGCTGCCACCAACCGCCCGGATATTCTCGACCCGGCCTTGCTGCGCCCCGGGCGCTTCGATCGACGGGTCATCCTCGACCGTCCGGATATGCGCGGCCGTGAAGCGATACTCAAAGTGCATACCCGTGGCAAACCGCTTGCCCCGGATGTCGATCTGGCTGTCATTGCTCGCTCGACGCCCGGGTTTGTTGGCGCCGATCTCGAGAATCTGGTCAACGAAGCTGCCATCCTGGCCGCGCGGCGCAATAAGAAAATGATTGGGCAAGCGGAACTGGAAGAAGCGATTGAACGAGTCATTGCTGGCCCTGAACGGAAGAGCCGTTTGATCAGCGCCGAGGAGAAGCGCATCGTTGCCTACCACGAAGCCGGACATGCGGTGGTCATGAACGCCTTGCCCGAAGCGGATCCGGTGCACAAGGTTTCGATCATTGCCCGCGGCATGGCTGGAGGCTACACTATGGCATTGCCCGAAGAAGACCGTACGTTGATGCCGCGCAAAAAGATGATTGCCGACATGGTTGGTTTACTCGGAGGTCGAGCGGCTGAGGAGCTGGTGTTTGATGACATCACTTCTGGCGCCGCCAACGACCTGGAGCGGGTCACCCGCATGGCTCGTGCGATGGTCACCCGTTTAGGGATGAGCGAAGAATTAGGCCCGCTTGTTTACGGACAAAAGGAAGAGCTGATCTTCCTTGGGCGCGAAATCGCCGAGCAACGCGACTACTCTGAAGCGGTAGCGCAAAAGATCGACGAAGAAGTACGCAAGCTGGTCAATCAAGCCTATGAACGTGCCAAAGCGATCCTCATTCAGTATCGCGACAAACTCGACGCCGTCGCCCAGCGCCTCTTAGAGGTAGAAACCATCTCGCGCGAAGAATTTGAAGCTATTTTCCCGCCGCCCTTCAGCAAGAACGGTGGTACACCGGTCCCGGTGGGGCAAAGCCAGGCTCCCGTTGGGCAAGCGGTGTAAAAGTCCCGGAGGTGCGAAAGGCTTCGCACCTCTTTTTATATTTTCCAAAAACGTTCACGCCAAAATCATCTGTTCAGCAGGAGTTTCATCAGTTTATTTTGGCAATCAAATTTGACTCCACTGCAAAAACGGATTGGTAAAAATTCTCCAAAAACCCTCCTCAAAAAGGGCAAACGGCAATATAATGCAGGCAACCCCCTCTCGAGGAGCACAGCATGTTTCGCAAAAACAGCCGACA
>Ga0308395_1000039_pt1 | contig 137467 bp, 108 predicted proteins | sample Hotspr20SampleP4_FD_202097 | JGI IMG/M metagenome (GOLD analysis project Ga0308395, IMG submission 202097) | Hot spring phototrophic mat microbial communities from Mushroom Spring, Yellowstone National Park, Wyoming, United States - 20050930_P4 ... | reverse complement strand
ATTGCCGAGCGTGCAATGGCGCGCAAGGCCAAAAACTTTGCTCGCGCCGATGAAATCCGGGCGCAACTGGCTGCCCAAGGCATTATTCTGGAAGATGGAAAAGATGGGACGCGCTGGCGTCGGGCGTAAAAAAACAAGCATGTCACATAAGTTGCTTCTGTCTTGTATCGGAAAAAGTAGGGGGCCTATTCAGTGCAGATAGTCTTCTGCAGATGGTTTTTCTTCATGAACTTCTTGGGCATGAGACCGAAATGTCCTCAGTGTGCTTTCAATGGTCTTGCCCACACAACAGGGCAGAGAAAAATGCTGCATGGTTTCAAGAATAGCGTTTACGGCGTTGTATGGATTTTGGGCCTAAAAAGCTAGCAGAAAATCCCAAGAGCATTCTAAGAACCTTTCATCAAAATGGCTTGCCCTATCGAATGTGGATCGTAGGCTAACAACAGGACAGGCTAGTTGATCTAATCCAAGGGGGAGCGTTGATGACGACTAACCACGCCAACTCGTTGCTGACGGCCGGCGTCCAGCGTTATGTGCTGGCTAACGGACTGACAGTATTGCTCAAGGCTGTGCCGGCCAATCCCATCGTTTCTACGATGATTTGGTATCGCGTCGGTTCGCGCAATGAGCCGGCTGGAAAAACTGGGATGTCACACTTCCTTGAACACATGATGTTCAAAGGAACGCAGCGGCTTGGCAAAGGCGAGATTGATCATTTGACGCTTATCAACGGCGGACGCAACAATGCGTTCACCTGGTTGGATTTTACCGCCTATTACTTCACCTTTGCGGCTGACCGCTGGGAAGTCGCGCTTGATATTGAGGCCGACCGTGCGCACAACGCAACGTTCGATCCGGCTGAGTTTGAAGCGGAAAAGCAAGTTGTCCTAGAAGAGCTTCAAATGTGCCTGGACAGCCCGTTCGACGTGTTGGAAATGGAAGTCTGGGCGACAGCTTTTCGGCAGCATCCTTACCGGGTGCCGACTATTGGGTGGCGGGAAGATGTCGAGCGCCTGACCGTGGCCGATCTGCGACATCATTACGAAAGCTATTACTGTCCAAACAATGCTACGTTGGTTGTTGTAGGGGACATCCAGCCTGAGTGCGCATTGCGGCACATTGAGGATACCTTTGGGGCACTTCCGGCGCGCCCACTGCCCCCGCCACTCCATGCCGTCGAGCCGCCTCAGCGTGGTGAGAGGCGAGTTATTGTCAAAAAGGTAACCCCGCTGCCCCGGCTGCTCATCGGCTACCACGCACCAGAAGTGGCACATCCTGACTCGTACGCCTTGCATGTTGCTTCGATGCTCCTGTCTTACGGACGTACCTCGCGCCTTTACCAGCGCTTGCAAGAAAAAGATGAGTCGGTGACATTTGCCACTGTGCACTATGCCGAGCACATAGACCCATCCCTGCTGACCGTTGCGGCAGAAGTCAAACCCGACCACACCCTGGAAGAAGTTGAAGCTGCAATTACAGAAGAGGTTGAACGGCTTATTCATGAACCCCCAACCGACTTAGAGCTAGCCAAAGCCAAGCGGCAGACCGAGGCACAGTTTATTCTTGGCAACGAAGAAATCCTCAACCAAGCCATGCTCTTAGGGGAATACGAGACCATTGCTTGTGGCGCACAGCTTCCAGAAAAAGTCCGTGGGTATCACTACCTTGATGCCTATCTGAACTACGTGCGACAGGTTTCACCGGAAGATATTCAGCGGGCGGCTGCAATCTATCTGCACCGCGATAATCGTACGGTAGGATGGTTGCTCAATCCCTGATGAATGGCGAGAGATACTTTGACTGGCAAGGCTGGCGCTGCTTTTACCAAGTTGCCGGAGAGCCCGAGCTGCCACCCCTAGTCATGATTCACGGGCATGCGACGTCGCACTTTACGTGGCGGCATCAAGTGGCGGCGCTCCAGATGGATTTTCAAGTTTTTACACCTGACTTGCTTGGATTTGGGCGCTCATCCAAGCCACGCGACGTGGCTTACAACGTAGAAGTCTGGACGGCACAAATCACGGATTTCATCCGGTCGGTGGTCCAGCGTCCGGTCATGTTGGTAGGGAATTCCCTAGGCGGTCTCATCGCTGCGCATGTTGCCGACCGCCACCCGGCGCTGGTCTCAAAACTGGTGCTTATTGCTTCGGCTGGGGCGTCAAGCTACTGGCAAAGCTTGCTGGTCAACTTTCCCTTTCTGCTGATGCGGACGCCCATCATCGGACGGACGCTGTTTGACACCTTGGTACAACAGCGGTTTGTCGAGTGGAACATTCGCCATCGGCTCTACGCCAACCCGGCTGCCGTGACCCCAGAGGTCATCGCCCACTACCAAGAGTGTTTTTTCGCGCCTGAAAACCGTGAAATCGTGTTTGAAGTCACGAAGTTGTTCTATGACTTTGTGATGGACGATGCCATGGCCCGGCGAATTGCCCAACCAACCTTGCTGTTGTGGGGCGAACAGGATACCTTCGTGCCGCCCATTCGTGGGCGACAACTTGTACGGGTGATGCCCCGCGCCCGGCTCGAGGTCTTGCCTCAAGCAGCGCACTGCCCACACGAAGATCAGCCCGAACAAGTAAATGCCCTGATCCGGGCCTTCTGTCGGGAAGAAGAATTGGCAGCTTCTGCTAGCTTGCAGTAAGAAGCTTCCTTGGGGCCTGCTGCGGGGAAGCCTGGAACAAAAAAGCGGGCGACCGTTTCGGTAAGGTCACCCGCTGGCACTGTAACCGCTGATACCAGTGCTAATTTCTAGAGATATTACGAATCTGGGCTGGCGGCTGGGCCAGCAAAGTCATGAGCTGGATTGTACGGAGAGCGCTTCCGGTGGCGCGGGTGTAGGGATACCGAACCTGCACTATTACTCGCTTGACCAAATCGGCGTCGTCTTCTGGTGGGCAGTTGTTGTTGTTGGCAAGGTCGTAGTTGCTGTCGTATTCCCGATCAAAGCAAATCGGCAGTGGTGGTCCGGTCGGGTTACCCCTGTTCGGCACGGTTGCATTGGAGGTGCGTACCAGTACCCGCATCGTGAAGGATTCATAGCGTGGATCGAGCCCGCTTGATACCTCTTCTGGGTCTTGAGTGTTCGTACTCGGGTTGCCTGTTGCTCGAATCATGTCCCTACCTGGGCTGCGGTACACAGGTAGAAACGCTGTGGGAAAAATGCCATTGACATCTGGGCGATTGCTGAGCCGGATAAAGGTGTTCTGATTGCGGTCACTAGGGTCTGGAATTCCCCCAATCGCATTCATTTCGCGCATGATGATGATTTGATTGAGGGTTTCTTCTGCAAGGTTGCGTGCGAGAAGCAACTTGTTGGCGTTGAGGGAGTTGGTCAATGCAATAGACATAAACGCCAGCGCCCCAAACATCCCCACAAACAAAATCATCAGCGCAATGATGAGCTCAACGAGCGTCACCCCAGACTGGCGTGCCTGTTGTGGTCGAATCTGCCGAAGAGTACGTGCAGCGTGTCGCATCTTTTGGATATCCTCCACTGAAGCGACAAAGGTGTCACTACCTCAAGGGAAGCAAGTCTAGTGCCAACTAACCGGCCAGCGCTAAGTGTTCACACTTTGTATGTTTAGCTTCTGGAAAAGTTTTTAGCAGTGAGGATAGCCTCAAGGAAGTGTTACCGAAAGTAACATTGCAGGGTTCTCTCATCGCTCTAGGTCGGGGTCATGGGTTGACCTTGACGACCACCACGGTTAGGTCGTCTCCGAGAGGGGATGGGCTTGCGAAGCTTTGAGCTGCACTGTAGATGGCTTGGGTTATCTCGTGCGCCGATGCCTTTTGGTGTCGGCGGACGGTTTCAATCAACCTCTCCAAGCCAAATTCCTCTCCATTTTGTCCAGCCTCGGTCACGCCATCCGTGTAGAGAACGATGATGTCACCTGGTTGCAAGATGCAGTAGCACTCCGTGTACTTTCGATCCTCAAACAGCCCGAGCACGGTGTTACCACATGAAAGCTCTTCGTAGGTTCCATCTGCATGGAGGAGCAGGGCCGGGTTGTGGCCGGCATCCCCGTAGCTGAACCGCCGGTTCACTGGGTCGAGTACTCCGTAAATCGCCGTGACATATTGGGAACTGTCCAGGCTTTCCCAGAGCAGATAGTTAACCTTGCGCAAGATAACTCGGATGGAGAAGTCATTGCGCACTTGGGCGCGTAGAGAAGCCCGAAATGTGGCCATAATCAACGCCGCCGGAATGCCTTTGCCAGAGACATCGGCAATGGCAATACCGAGCTGCTGGTTTGGAAACGGGATGAAATCGTAATAATCCCCACCTACGGCTTCATTGGGAACTGTCAACCCTGCAATGTCAAATCCTTCTACGGTTGGTGCGCGATCTGGCAGGAGACTGCGTTGTACTTGGCGCGCAATGGCCAGTTCGCTTTCCAGACGACGTTTTTCAAGTCGTTCCTGGTGCAAAATGGCCTTCTCAATGGAAATGGCCGCAGCCGATGCAAACAGGGTCAGTACTTCCAGGTCGGCTGCCTTGTAGGCATCTAACGTACGACTTTCGAGGTTGAGGGCGCCGATAATGCGGTTGTTGGCAACGATGGGGACGACAATTTCCGACATCGTCAGCGGGTCAGAGCGGACATAACGCTGATCATTGCGGACATCAGGAATCACAATTGCGCCGCCTGACTGCACCACCCAGCCAACGAAGCCTTCCCCAAGACGTAACAGGCGTTCCATGGAAGCCTTCTCGTAGCCACGATAGACCGTGGCCCGAATGCGGCGGTCGCGGCCATTGGTTTCCAGAATGTAGATGGCAGCAGAATCATAAGGAACAAATGATTTGACCGAATCAATAATCAGAGACAGGGTTTCATCCAGGTCAAGCGATCGGCTGATAGTGCGCGTAATGTCGAGAAGCAGCCGAAACTTGGCCTCAAAGGAAAGAGCCTCTGCTGCGGTCGCCGAAGAAGTTGCCGAAGACGATGGGTCTGAACCAGTTGGGATCATGTGGGTTTCTTCCTTTGCTATGACCTTATCGCTTTCGGCATCAATAGGCTATGGCTTTGCAGCATTCACACGTCAATTTAGGCTCTCAGTTCCTCAAGATGTAAGCAGGTGACTGAGAAAGATGGAGAAGGCACTACACTACTGGCTTGAAAAAAGCCACCCTTTGAGCTGGAAATGTCCTTTGGACCATTTTACAACGGCTGAGCTCTAAAGTTATGCTTTCAGAACTAGCGACAAGGGCATAACAATGCGCATTCTGTTAGTTGAAGATGATGTGGACTATGCTGCTGTTGTGCAGGGCTATCTCCAGCGCATTGCGGCGCAAGTAGACTTGCAGCACGTTACTTCACTGGCCGCTGCCACTTCCCTAGCCACAACGGAACAGTTTGATGTCGGTTTGCTCGACCTCAACCTGCCGGATTCTCAAGGGGTTACCACTGTAGCCGCGATGTGTGCGGCGGCCCCCCATCTGCCGTTAGTTGTCCTAACAGTTGAAGTGACTGCCGATGTGGACATGCAGGTACTGCAGGCTGGGGCGCAGGAGTATCTTGCCAAAAGTGAACTGGGGGTTGTTTCGCTCCGGCGCGCTATTCGCTATGCACGAGAACGACACCGGTTGACACAGTCGTTGGTGCAAGCCAACCGGCTCAACCGTCTCATGCTCGACCACATGCCCGACAGCATCGAGCTGCTCGATGCAGAAGGGCAAGTGCAGTTTATCAATCCGGCGGGGTTGGCGTCCCTTGGGCTAACTGACCGGAGTGCAGTGCAAGGACAATCGTGGTTGCAGCTCTGGACGTCGCCGGCCGAATCTACGCTGAGCACGCTGCTTGAGCAAGCCCGTGCCGGACAGACCTCTACGGTAGAGGCTTTCCTCGCCCGTGCTGGTGCCGCACCGCGCTGGTGGAACATTACTGTTCTACCGCTGCCACCAAACAATGTGTCATCGGCATGTTATCTGGTCGTAGCCCAGGATTTCACTGCGCGCCGCTTCCATGAAAAACACCTTCGTCAAGTGCAGCAGACGGTGCTGCTCAAACACATTGCGGCTGGGGTTGCCCACAACTTCAACAACCTGCTCACAGTTGTTCAAGGCTGCAGCGAGATGATGCTGCGTACTCTGCCGGAAAGTGACACGCGGCAGCGCTGCCGAGCCACCGACATCCGCAAGGCGGCTATTCGGGGAAAGCGGCTTGTCGAGCATCTGCTGGCCTATAGCCACATCAGTGCCCCTTCGCCCAGGAGCATTGACCTAAATACCTTTCTGGAACAGGAAGTAAAGCTTTTGGAAAGTATTCTCAACCCGAATGTAGACCTCGGTTTTGAGCCATCACCAGAGCCGCTTCAAGTTTTTGCCGACCCGGGGGTACTGTCCTCGACCTTGCTAACCTTTGTCCTCAACGCTAACGAGGCAATGCCGGAAGGGGGAACGGTAACGTTGTCGGCTAAGGCAGTCGTGCTGGATACGTCGTTTTTGAATCTGCCCGCCTATGATCGGCTTGTGGGTGATGTTGAAGCCGCCCTTTCGGCTGGCCTGCCGGTGCGGCTCGCCAAAATCTCGGTCAAAGACACCGGACCGGGGATGGATACTAGAACACTGGCCAGTATTTTCACCCCATTTTTCACGACGAAGCCGATGTCCAAAGGGTCTGGACTGGGGCTGGCAACCGCAGCAGCGTATGTGGAACAGATGGGCGGTTTCATCGGTGTCACTTCGCGCCCTAGTGCCGGCGCACAGTTTGATGTGTACCTGCCCCTTTGTCATGTAAACTAGTCGTTGTTCACCTTTTGTCCCCTGGGGTAGCTCCGAGATTTAAGCCTGGAGAAGCGTGGAAGCTAAAGACGTGGCCCTGCTGCCCGGATGCTCGGTTTGACCATGCCTTCAAACTTGGTGAAGTTTTTAACAAACATCTCTGCCAGCCGTTTTTCCTGAGCATCGAAAGCCGCCTTGTCTTCCCAAGTGTTGCGGGGATTGAGGATGCTGTCGGGGACATCAGGGCAGGCTGTTGGGACCTCAAAGCCAAAAACTGGATTTTTGACATACTCGACGTGATCGAGATGGCCATCCAACGCTGCATGCAAAATAGCACGGGTATAAGGCAGGTTCATCCGGTGTCCAACGCCGTAGGGGCCGCCTGTCCAGCCGGTGTTCATTAGCCAGATGTTGACCTTGTACTGTGCAATTTTTTCTCCCAGCATTTCGGCATAGACGCTTGGGTGCAACGGCAGAAACGGCGCACCAAAACAGGCGCTGAAGGTGGCAACTGGCTCAACAATGCCCATTTCTGTTCCGGCAACCTTAGCCGTGTAGCCGGAAATGTAGTGATACATGGCTTGTTCTGGTGTCAGGCGGGCAATTGGCGGTAGAATACCAAAAGCGTCACATGTCAACATGACAATATGACGCGGAATCCCTCCCAGACCATCACGCGCCATGTTAGCAATCTGTGTCACTGGGTAAGCACCACGGGTGTTTTCGGTGATGCTGGCATCGTCAAGGTCAAGAATGCGCGAGTGCTCATCAAGGATGACATTTTCCAGAATCGTCCCAAAATGACGTGTTGCCGCGAAGATTTCTGGCTCAGTCACAGGTGAAAGCCGGATCGTTTTGGCATAGCAGCCGCCTTCAATGTTGAAGATGCCGGTATCACTCCAGCCATGTTCATCATCTCCGATGAGGGTTCGGGATGAATCTGCTGAGAGTGTGGTTTTGCCGGTCCCTGAAAGGCCAAAGAAGATCGCCGTGTCATCCTTACTTTTGCCATAGTTAGCCGAGCAGTGCATGGAAAGCACCCCTCGCTGCGGCAGGACATAGTTCATGAGAGTAAAAATGGATTTTTTGATCTCCCCGGCGTAGTGAGTTCCACCAATAAGAACCAACTTTCGGGCGAAGTCAAGAATGACAAATGTTGGGGATTTTGTCCCGTCTATCTCAGGAACAGCAAGGAAGTTCGGCACGTGGATAACTGTAAACTCGGGGACGTGTCGCGCCAATTTTTCGGCATCATACTCGCGGAGAAACAAGGTTCGTGCAAAAAGTGCATGCCAAGCCGTTTCTGTGATGATCCGGATCGGTACACGGTAGCGTGGGTCAGCACCGGCATAACAATCCTGAACAAACACGTCCCGGTTTTGCAGGTAGGCTGATACCCGCAAATAGAGCGCGTCAAACACCGACTGGGGAAGGGCTGTATTGTTTTCCCACCAGACACGTGATTCTGACTCCTCGTTGCGGACGATGTATTTATCTTTAGCAGAACGTCCGGTGTGGCGTCCTGTGCGCACAACCAATGCGCCGCCATGCGCAAGCAGCCCCTCACCACGCTTGATGGCTTCTTCGTAAAGGGCCTCTGTTGGTGAGTTCCAGTAAACGGTTTTTGGGTTGGTCAGTCCGTGACGATCCAACCCGTAGTGACTTTTACCACGTCCGATGATTTCGACTGTACCCATGGGCCTAACTCCGTGCAGGATAGAACAGGCCAAAAAAGAAAAAGTAGCTCAAGAGCGTTCCTTAGTGACTGACGCATAACGCTAACACAGTCACTTTTTTCGGTAAAAGTGTATCTTTTGTAATGCGGTCTGCATTGTCATTCAGGGCTAGCTTTGGCACGGCTTCTCCCCACTGTGTTACTGTAGGGGGGCTGTTTTGAATAACCGAAGGCGTCCTAGTGTTTCCAGCCGCAAGCTATCTAAGGTGCCCAAGCCATGCCCAGTGGAAGTCTGCTGTTGTTGTTGGATGATATTGCCTCTACCCTTGACGATATTTCAGTGATGACCAAGGTCGCTGCCAAGAAAACGGCAGGTGTTGTGGGAGATGACCTTGCGCTCAATGCCCAGCAACTGACAGGGGTGCGCACGGACCGCGAACTAGCAGTTGTATGGGCTGTTGCTAAGGGTTCTGCCTTCAACAAGATGATCCTTGTTCCGAGCGCCTTGGCCATCAGTGCGTTTCTACCCTCGCTCGTGACCCCTTTGCTGATGATTGGTGGGGCCTTTCTGTGTTTTGAGGGCGTCGAAAAGCTGGTTCACAAGTTGCTGCACTCGAAAGAAAAACAGGAAACTACCGAAAGCACGGCGCATGATAGCGCAGCCACCGAGGCTACGTCGGGCGACGAGCGGGAAAAGATCATAGGCGCAGTCCGAACAGACTTCATCTTATCAGCTGAGATCATTGTGATTGCGCTTGGAGCAGTTGCAGCAAAGCCGTTTCTGACTCAGTTTGGCGTGTTGGCGGCCGTGGCCGTTTTCATGACCGTTGGCGTCTATGGGTTGGTAGCCGGGATTGTCAAGCTGGATGACGTGGGGCTTTATCTGAGCCAGCGCCATACGGGGTTACTCCAAGTAGTAGGGTACAAACTCGTAGGATTGGCCCCCTACTTGATGAAGCTGATCTCAGTCGCCGGGACGGTAGCAGTGTTTCTGGTTGGCGGGGGCATCCTAGTCCACGGGCTGCCGATAGTTGACCACTGGCTTGAAGAGCTAGAGCACCTTGTGATGGCAGTGCCTGTGGTCGGACAAGCACTGGCCTGGCTTGTTAGCCCAGTTGGGGACGGCGTGTTCGGCGTGCTTGCCGGTGCTGCCGTCCTGCTGCTGGTTTTGGTCGGGAAACGGGCTGCCGGTTGGATTCAGATGCGTCCTACTGCCTAATTTGTCAGTCCGTCCCCCGAGAAGCCAGCCATGTACTGAGGAAACATCAGCATGAAACTTGGATGGGTGACGGTTGCGCTGCTGACCGGGATGATGTTGCCGGTGCAGGCCGCCGTAAATGCCAAACTCAGAACCTTTGTGGTTAACCCCATTTACAGTGCCCTCATTAGCTTTGCCATTGGGACAAGTCTGTTGGTTGTGTTGGCATCCGTGATGGCATGGGTCGGTTGGACAGGCCATTTACGCGGGGCGTTGGCTGCACCCTGGTGGGCCTGGGTAGGGGGAGCGCTAGGTGCGGTTTTCGTAACTATGGCTATTCTGGCAGTGCCATACATCGGTGCTGCCGGTTACTCGGTGGCTATCATCACCGGGCAACTTGTCGGGGCATTGGTCCTTGATCACTACGGTTGGTTGGGGCTTCCACAGCAGCCCCTGACATGGTCACGCCTACTTGGCGCGCTATTGTTGTTGGTGTCGGTGTGGCTTATCCAGCGATAGCAGGCTAATCCTGCGGCAGAACATCTGGACGACGTTGCTCGCGGGAAGGGGAAGCCTCTGGTTGTGGTGGTGGCAACACGGGCGGCGGTTCCGGGGCAGGAAGCGGAACGTCGGGTTCGACGACAAGACCTGGTGTACCGATTGTGACCGCGTCAACTTGGGTGCAGTCTTTCGTCGGAGCCGTCCCGGCCAGAAACCACTCTTCGATGGTTTCGCCCTGGCAGGCTGAAGAAGGAAGCAGCCCAGTTTGTAAGTCCACAGTTACTTTGTCTACACCTTCAGCGTCCGGGAAGGTCTCACCGACCAGATCGGGACGGAACTTGAGGACCGCCCGCAGGAAGTCAATGAAAATCGGCAGGGCTGAATTGCCGCCGGTGATACCGAGTTGGCGGTTGTCATCGTACCCGACGTAGACCACGCAGACCATGTGCGGCGTAAAGCCGGCAAACCACCCGTCGCGGCTGGTGCCCGTTTTGCCGGCCAAGGCCTTGGTCAAACCGTTGGCTTTGGCAGCCGTGCCGCGCTCAATAGGCCCGCGCAGTAGATGGGTCATCACTGCCGCAACGGCGGGTGAAATAACTGGTGTTGTCTGCGGTTCAAACTTCTCCACAATGTTCCCCTTGCCGTCAGTAATAAAGTCGAGGGCACGCGGTTCAACCCGCGAACCCATGTTGGGGAAGGCCGTGTAGGCGCGGGCGATTTCAAGTGGTGTAGCTTCCTTAGTACCAAGAGCAAGACTTGGGTATGCCTCTGGTCGAGGCAGCCCAAACCGCTCGGCCAAACGCGCAACCCGGTCATAGCCGACGGCTTCTGCAACGCTGACCGTCACCACGTTGAGCGATTTGGTCAGCGCTGTCCGAACCGTGACGTACTGGTTGCTGTAGGCTTGCCCGAAGTTGTCGGGGCTGTAAGTTTGACCGTTGCCGTAAGTGAAAGTGCGCTTTTCGTCCTTGAACAAGGATGACGGAGTGACAACTTCCTCAGCAATAGCGGCAGTGTAGACAAACGGCTTGAAGACCGAACCTGGTTGACGGTGGGCATCAGTGACGCGGTTGAGCTGAGATTGGGAGTAGTCCCGACCACCAACCATGGCAAGGATGTCTCCTCTGTGGGCATCAAGCGCTATGAGTGCGGCGTCGAGTCCCGGTGCTGGCTTTTTGGCTAGACGCAACAGCCCTTTCTGGACGGCCTCGACAGCAGCCTGCTGTAAATTCATGTCCAGCGTGGTGTAAATGCGGGCAGCCGGGTCGGAAAGTACCCAGTCTAGTTTGCGCTCAGCAAGGACAAGCTGGAGATAGTCTAGGTAATGCGGGGCATCAGCGTTGCTGCTGGCGCGCCGAGGTGCAACGCCAAGCGGGGCAGCCTTTGCTTTTTCATATTCGGCTTGGGTAATGAAACCGACTTCGAGCATGTCGGCAAGCACTTTGTTGCGACGTTCAAGAGCGCGTTCTGGGTGCTTGAAAGGCGAGTAATAGCTGGGACCACGAATGATACCGGCCAGAAAGGCTGCCTCCGGCAGCGTAAGGTGGGTAATGTCTTTTCTGAAATAAAAACGCGCCGCTTCTCCAAAGCCATTGATGGAGTAGCTCCCGTCCTGACCGAGGTAAATTTCATTGCAGTACATCTGGAAAATCTGGGCCTTGGTCAGGCGAGTCTCGAGAATGATAGCAATGTATGCTTCCTTGAGTTTCCGGCTTAGCGTGCGCTCAGGCGTCAAGAAAAAGTTTTTGACAAGCTGCTGGGTGATGGTCGACCCTCCTTGAAGACTGCCGTCACGGTCCAGAAAGTTGTGGTAGATGGCACGGATCAAGCTACGCAAGTCAATACCGGGGTGATCAAAAAAACGCCGGTCTTCGACGGCAATGACCGCTTGGACAAGCACCTTGGGCAGGTCGTTGAACTCGACAATCTTGCGTTTCTCCCGTTCCTTGTTGAGTGCTGTCAGAAGTGGTGGTTCAAGCAGGCATTCTGTAAGAGGTCGTTGGGTGGTCAACTCGATAATATTGACAGGTGTGTTGCCGTTGAACCGAATGCGAACTGCCGGGAAGGTTTTTCCTGCCTGCGGTGCGTCGGCGCTAGGAAATACATCAAGCCGGTTGCCGTCAAGTAGATAGCGGCCGCGCGCTGTGTTATCTGCTTGCGCTTGGCCAACGTAACCTGCCCGTGCTAAGTACTCTAAGATTTGTGCCTTACCAAACGCTCCCCCCTTGATGACCCGCGCTGGCGCCGCATAAATACCACTGGCTCGAACAAAAGGTTCTCCCCGTAGTTTGCGGTCAATCATTGTTGAGAAGACCACGTAGTAGTAAGCCAGAATAATGGCAACCGGAAGCAGGGCTAGGGCCAGGAAAAAAATGCGCCGCGGTGTGATAAGCCGCTGCCACCGGCGCTTGGTGCGAAAAACCTGCGGATCATTCTTGAAAGCTGGGCGATTTCCGGTCATGAGGCTATCGTAGGCATTTCTTGAGCATGCTGACACCCCCTTACAGGTTTTGTTGTTAGGAGTTGTTTTTCACCTATGGATTTCACTGGAAAAGTCATCCTTATTACAGGCGGTAGTCGTGGCATTGGCCGTGCTGCAGCGCTGAAGTTTGCCCACCATGGCGCCGATGTGGCTTTGGCGGCGCGTACGGCTGCCGATCTGGAAAGTGTTGCCAATGAAATTCGTGCGCTTGGGCGGCGGGTTGTTGCTATACCGACCGACACAACCTGCCGGGAGCAGGTAAGCGCCTTTGTCGCCGCAACCATGGCCCAGCTTGGCCGGATTGACGTTGTTGTTAACGCCGCCGGGATAGGCATTCTCAAGCCGTTTCTGGAACTGACGGAAGCAGAGCTTGACCGGATGCTGGCGGTCAACGTGCGCGGTGTTTTTACGGTCACGCAGTTAGCCGTTCCAGAAATGACCAAAACTGGCGGTGGCATTGTCATTAACATTCCGGGCATTTTGGGACGGGCAGCAATGATGCAGGCAGCTGGGTACTGCGCCTCGAAGTTTGCTGTCACAGGGATGACCCGTGCCATGGCGCTCGACTTGAAGCGAAACGGCATCCGCTTTACGCTGCTCCACTTCGGCGGTGTGGATTCCCCCTTCTGGGATAACATCACCATGCGCGTTCAGCGGGACAAAATGCTGTCCCTAGAAGAAGCTGCTAATGCCATTGTCTTTGCCGCTTCGCACACAGGCAACGGTGTGCTGAATGAACTAGTGTTGCAACCAGAAAGTCATCAAATGTGAACAGGGATGAATGGTGTCTGGCAAGGGAGAGCCGGCCAGCCTCCCTTGCCGGGCCTTGGGTTTTGGCATGGAGATCGTCACACGCATCCCACGTATGCGAACGCTGGCGCTGCGTCTCAAGCGGGATCGGAAAAAATTGGCGCTGGTGCCAACGATGAGCGCCATTCACGAAGGCCACCTAAGCCTTATCCGGCGGGCGCAGATTATGGCGGATGTGGTTGTTGTTTCAATCTTCTTCAACCCTATTTATCTCCAAGCCGGGGAAGAGCCACCAGCGCGCGATCTGGCGCGCGACGCCGAGCTGGTGGCCGAAAAAGGGGTAGATGTGTTGTTTGCGCCAAGTGTAGAGGAAATCTACCCAGAGGACTTTCTGACCTACGTAACCACAGACACCTTGGATTGCCGGCTGTGTGGTGCCCAGCGACCCAACTACTTCCGTGGGGTCACGACCATCATCAACAAGCTCATCAACATCATACAACCGCATTACACATTGGTGGGTCAGAAAGATGCCCAGCAGTCTATTATCATTCGCCGAATGGTGCGTGACCTGTCCATGGACACAGAAGTGGTTATCTGTCCGACGCACCGGGAGCCGGACGGGCTGGTAACCTCTTCCCGCAATGCCTTGCTGAGCGCCGAAGAACGGCAGGCAGCAACAGCACTTTACCGGGGTTTGCAGCAGGCGCAGCGGTTGGTTGAGCGAAATGGCATCCGGGATGCAGAAACGCTCATCGGCGCGGTGTACCAAGTGTTAGAAACTGAGCCCTTGGTGCGGCCAGAGTACGTTGCCCTCGTTGATATAGAAAACCTTGCACCGCTTGAAGCTGTCACAGAAGATGAAGAGTGCTTGCTGGCAGTAGCAGCTTATGTGGGGCAGGTGCGACTTACCGACAACATTATTCTAATCGGCAGTCGGAGTGAACTGGTCGTGTAGCTTTCCTTGCCGTGAACTTTTTAGGAGTGCTAGCATACCCCTACCCCGCTGGCATCGTAGTAAACTGGCACCTAGGGGTGAGTTGCTTTGAATGGTGACGCAAGGACACAAAACACCCGGAGCATGCCTGGGTAGGGCTAGGGTCATATGGGTAATGCATCATGTTCTGCCCAAAGTGCGGTACTGAGAACCGTCCAAACGCCCGTTTCTGCAAAAGTTGCGGGCATGCTTTTGCCGGAACTGAAACTGGCAAGTCAGCGCCTCTGACAGGCGCCTCACCTTTCGAGCACACCTTTGTCATGCGTTCGGTCGGTCCTGATGACCCCGGACGGACGAACTTCTCCTTGCCGTCTTTGGCGACACCACCAGAGGAGCCTTCTTCTACGGCCGGGCGTGGGGTGAGCAATGACTCCCCTAGTGATGGTTTCATTCTAGGCGACATCTCCTCGCCTAATCTGAAGCTTGATTTGCCCAGTCCGGCAGTAGAGCAGCTACCCCCAACGGAACTATTCTCAGCCGAGGCTCCTGTATCACCGTTTCGGCCAACCCTTGTTCCTCCGGCCCCGTTATCATCCTCACCTGCGACGGAGGCAGATGCCACGAGTCGGACTCCGACGTTGGATCCGCTGTCAACCCACGTAGCTACCCCAGCAGGTGGTGCACCGACGGTTTCACCGCCACCGCCGACCCTCCACCTACCACTGACTGCACCCCCTTCACAACCAGCAGGGGGTGCTTTCTCAACAACGCAAACCGGCAAACCAGACATTGAGCCGTCAGCAGCCTTGCCGCCGACTCCACCGCCAACCCCGACGCCACCTAGCGGGGTACCGCTTCCACCGGAAGTTGCAGCAACGCCTTTTCGCCCGGTGGATCTACCGGTTGGCGCTCCGCGTCCTATGGGGCACCAGCTGACGGAAATGCCGGCGCTGCCGCCCAAACCTCCGGGCGATCTTTTTCCCTCGGCCGTCCAAAAGGCTTCGACGGTTGAGCTACCACGCCAGGCGAAATTTCCTCTGTGGCTGGTGGTTGGGTTATCCGTCGCAGTACTGGTGGTTCTGATTGTGGGCGTGTCCGTGATTGTCTACTGGCGTTCATCATCGTCGCCAGTTCCGGTGACTTCGGAAGCGCCAGCAACTAAGCCAGAACCACCTGCGACATCACCAAAACCGGTTATCCCCGAAAACATGGTGGCGATTCCGGGTGGTGAGTACCTCATTGGGCGAGATGAAGGCGATTTTCTTGACCCCTATGAAAAGCCCCAACACACGGTGATTCTGCGGCCGTTCTACATTGACAAAACCGAAGTTACAAATGCTGATTACCAGAAGTTTGTTGAGGCAACAGGGCATCCAGCGCCGGCTTCCTGGGTGGGAGGACGGTTTGAACCCGGCAAGGAATTGTTTCCGGTAACTGGTGTAACCCTGGCAGATGCTGAAGCCTATGCCCGCTGGGCTGGTAAGCGCTTACCCACTGAGGAAGAATGGGAAGTAGCTGCCCACGGGCGTACACCCACGGCCTTTCCATGGGGGAATACCTTTGATCCGAGCCGCGCAAACGTCAAAGCCAGTGGCCTTGGCGTACCAGTGCGGGTTGGAACGTATCCTTCCGGCGCAAGTCCCTTCGGGGTTCTTGATATGACTGGCAACGTTTGGGAATGGACAGCTTCAGAAGCCAAGTTGTACCCCGGAAGCAACGAGAAGCCGCCGAGCTGGGACAAACCGTTGGAACCCGGTGTGCGGCTGCAAATTATTCGTGGTGGGGCGTTTACAGAAGAAACCAGGAGATGCACTGTGACTTACCGCAATTGGGTTCCTTCTGACTTCAAGTCCCGTGAGCTCGGTTTCCGGTGCGTTCAAGATCAGCCACCACAGTAAAAAAACAGCGTCTTGAATCTCGCGTAAGCCTTGTTCTAACTCGGCTGTATGTTCACTGCCAAACAACGTGTTGTTGGTTCTTTTGCCAAGCGTCTCGCATTTTTCCACGCACTTTCTTACCTTGCTGCTGGTTTGACATGGGGAACTGTCCTCGTCGGTAGTATTCTCTTCACAAGCAATAGTGGCCTAGCCCAGATTGGGCGTTCGGATAACATACCAACTGCGCCAGCAAACCCTACTCCCTCTGGAACTGCGCCAAGCAAGCGTCCTACTCCGCCACGTCGCCCTCCGGTTGTCAAAACGCCAACCGGCGTGGTTATGCCGCTTGGCCGTACGGCAGAGTTTTACTTTGCGGAAGGCAATGAGCTGTTCAACAAGGAAGACTTTGTCTCAGCCCGGATGTTTTTCGAGCAGGGGGGGAAAGTAGCCCGTCCCAAAAGCGAACTAGCGGAGGTATTGCAACGCCGTCGCGAACTGGCTGCCTACATGGCGACCGGTAAGCAATTTGAGCAGCAGGAGCAACTTGTCGAAGCGCTGGCGGAATACAATAAGGCCCTGTCTATCGAGCCAGTCAATCCAATAGCCAAAAGGCATGCCGGACAAGTGCTTCAGATGCTCGGCAAAGCTGCCATGCTGAATAAGGAATGGCGAACGGCGGTGGATTATCTGAGTCGGGCACGGAAACTGGCAGCCGACGAAGCTTCCACGCAAGCAGCGTTGGTTACTGCCCTGCTACGGTTGGCGATGGAACAATCCAACCTGACCGAAAGGGAGCAAACCTATCGGCAGGTGTTGGAGCTTGCTCCCAGCAATGAAGAGGCCCGTCTCGGATTGCGCCGTACGGAGTCATTGATCCGAACCCAGCGTGCAGACGCTGCCTTCCAAGCTGGGCGATACAACGAGGCCCGCAGTGAATACGAAGTTGCCCTTGAACTCGACCCTGAGAATACTTCGGCAGCGGCTGGCAAAACCAAAGCAGAAGCGTACCTAGCGCGTCTGGCGGCTGATGAAGCCTACCAGCAGCGGGATTTCCGCACGGCTTACGCCAACTACCAGAAGTTTCAGGCTGTTGTCCCAGAAGACCCACATGTGACAGAACGGCTCCAGGAACTCTCCCTGCGCCTAGAGCCGCCATTGCCCTTTCGCGGTTCTCTGATTTACAAGCTCAATACAGCAAGTCCCTTCCGCATCCGCCTGCACCGTGACCGAGTAGAAAGTGCACTGCTCGACAGCGAGAACCCTATCAAACCAGACATCAAGCTCGAAGGCCGTCTCCCGGCGCGGGATGCTGTGTTTCGACTAGGTAAGTCATCTACTAATGTCAATGTTCGGATCGCGGTAATGCCAGTTGCCGGCAATGACTACACTGCCGAGTTGATTGCCACCCCCAAAAATCCGCGTTCAGAAGATGTCATCGTGGTAGCTGAATGGCAGCTTCCTACGAAGGGTGGGTTGCAGTGGAGGAAGCAGCTCGGACCCGGAGCCTACCGGGTCTACTGGCAGGGACCGTATTTTGAGGTGTTCGACCCCACCGGCGTGTGTATTGAAGCCAGCCGTCAGCCGCCTCTGCCGCGCCAACCTGTCACGGTCAAGGTTAAACCCATCAAGGGGGTCACATTGCAGGTCGTCGAGCAACCCAAGCCCGAAAATGACTTTACTTTTGCCCTTAATCTGGCCATCACTAACCCAACGACACTGCTGCTTGACCTAAGTTGGGATGCTGGCAAAAAGTAGGGAATCACTTTGGACAAAAAATGACAGCCACATCCAGAGTTGAAGGCAGACCCCGCACGGACACTCCCTAAAAGCTCGGATGTGACTGTCTTCCTAACTAAGAAGAAAGCAACTTTTATACCAAAGGGCCGAAGTACTGAAGAACAAATGGCATAGCTACGAGTTCCTAGCCCAAGGTTGACAATTCTTTTGACTTCCGAGTGATCAATTTTTGTCATCCTATCTTCGTTTTGACAAGTAAAAGCAAGGTTTTTCGTGTCCGACACACTGCTGCTCCTTGCCTCTCTCTTTAGCTCAACGCTTCGCCTCTCAACGCCGCTCATCCTGGCTGCTTTAGGGGGGCTGTACGCTGAACGAAGCGGAGTCATCAATATGGCGCTGGAAGGCATCATGCTGGCTGGTGCCTTTGCCGCTGCTACTATCACGGCACTGACGGGAAGCCCCTGGCTGGGGTTGCTAGCTGGCCTAACGGCCGGCCTGCTGGTGGCCGCTCTGCATGCCTTTTGCTGCGTTACGTGTCGCGCTGATCAAGTTGTCACCGGCACTGCCATCAACATCCTAATGTTAGGTATCCCGCCACTTGTTTCCGGAGCGCTGTTTGAGTCTACAGGCTCGACACCGGCGCTGGCGCAGAGCCAGACCCTCCCGAACCTGCCTATTGTGGCGGCGTTCGTGGCCGTCCCTGTGACGGCGTTTGTGCTTTTCAAAACTCCCTTCGGCTTGCGGCTACGTGCGGTGGGTGAACTACCGGAAGCCGTGGCTACAGCCGGGGTCAGTGTGACCTGGCTGCGCTGGCAGGGTGTGCTGCTTTCGGGCCTGCTGGCTGGGCTGGGTGGGGTTTATCTCTCAATCGGGCAAAACTCACTCTACACGCGAAACATGACGGCCGGCCGCGGCTACATTGCGCTGGCAGCGCTCATCTTTGGCAACTGGTTGCCGTGGCGCGTCTTGCTCGCTTGCCTGCTGTTTGGCTTTATGGACGCTGTACAGATTCGTCTTCAGGGAACATCATCCATCCCAACCCAGTTCATTCAAATCATCCCTTACATCTTCACCATGGTGGTGTTAGCCGGATTTATCGGCAAGGCAACACCGCCCCGGGCTCTAGGCACGCCCTACATCAAGGGCCGTCGGTGAGTTGGCCAACTGAGCAATACGTTCCCGAAGCCGTTCAAGCGGGAATTGTCCTACCCCTTTGCTGGTTTGGATGGATTCCCGAACAGCATCGCACAGGGCGCGGTTGATCGGGGTTGGGATGCCGTAGCGTTCTCCAAGGCGCACAATCTCCCCGTTGAGGTATTCAACCTCAGTCTCAGGGCGGCGAAAGTACAGGTCCTGCCACATAGATGGGTAGCCGCGCTGCTCAGGCGGTACGTCGGCAAACTCGGCCTGGCGTGCCGCAAAGGCTTCCACTTGGGCGCGAATATCAAAGCGCCCGGTCACATCGGCTGGGGAAATCCCGGCCGCAGCCAGCACACGCAACCCCTCGTCCATAATGGCGCGCATCATCGCCAGCATTTCTGGTGTCGCAAAGGCTTTTTGCCAGTAACAGTCAGTAACGGCCAGCAGCGCGTTGTTGAGGTTTCCAATGAGTTTGCCCCACTTGACGGCCATCACGTCAGGGTGCTCGCGGGTGGGAAGTCCAGCACTTGTCAAGTCTGCTGCAACTTGAGCCGTGAAGGCATCTGTCCCTTTTGGAAACCGTCCGACGGCAAGGAAGTCCAGAATGGTCAACACGGCGCGGCCGGGTTCGGGCAGGATGGCATTGAACATCACCAGAACTGGATATACCTGAGTGACATACTTGGCAACGGTGCCTTCATTGGCAACACCGTTTTGTAGGCAAAAGACCGGCGTTGTGGGTAAGACATGCCGGGCAATGTCGGCTATTGCAGTTGCTGTCTGGGTGGCTTTGACACTGAGAAGAATGACATCGCCAGCGCCAGGCGCTGCTTCAGCAAGCTGAGAAACTGCAGGGATGTTGAGCGTTAGCTTTTCTGTTGGTGTCTCAAGGCGCAGGCCATGCGTGCGGATAGCTTCTACGTGAGCCGGGCGGGCAACTAGGTATGTTGCGTATCCGGCACGGTAGAGCAGCCCCCCAACAACACTGCCAACTGCTCCGGCCCCATAGACAATGTACCGTTGAATCTTCATGCACGCAGTTCTTTGGGGAGAAACAACACAAGGCTCTGCGACACCAGTAGGCTGGTCAGGAAAAAGAAAATGACTTCTTCCAGTGGCACAACGCCAATATGGATGCCCAGAATCTGATTGGCATCAAACAGCCAGATACCTTCAGTAATCGCCATAGCATCGGCTGCAATGAAGTACATCCCAACGGCTGCCACAGGCAGGAGCACAGCCCGCGCGTTGCGGGCTAGGATGCGCCAGCCAATGGCCCATTGAAAGAGGACAATCGGCAGCATCCAACCAAGCAGATGAAACAGATAGTTAGTTTTCATCGGGTTTTCTCTGAGGCGGTCGCGCAAGAACGCGGACGAAGCAGGGCTACCGTCAAGAGTCCAACGCTGACGGTTTGCAAGAGGAAAAAGCCGTACTCTTCAATCGGCAGCCGCCAGACACGGAACAGAATCTTGTCTTCCGGGAAATCCCATATCCCCAGTTTGACAGCATGGTTGTCCCACGGAGTAGTGAAAGCAAAGACAATCACGCAGACAAGGCCAAGCCAGCGTGCGTGGACAGGAGAAAACTTGTTCCGGGCCAGCCAAGCTGCTACTAGCAGCAGAGGAAGGCTAAAGTAGAGGTGAAACTGCAAATAGGTCATGGAAGCTAGCGTTGTGTTGCAAATCGGGGGCAACGAGAGCTTATCGAAGTGAGACCCCAGATAAAAGTCTATGTTTTTCTTCACGTTGGCAGCGGTTAGCCCATAGCTTACCTAGGCTGAGGGTGAAGGTAAGCGAGTTAGCGTCCAGTGGCGATCGCTTGTTTGAGCGATGGTCACTCCAGTCAGTCCAGCCGCATGAGCTGCAGAGGTGATTTCTTCAAGCGTCAGGGCTGCCCCGAGCGAATCACGGAAAAGCTTTTGCTGACGTGGTGATTCCTTCCCGGCATAGCGCGCCACAAGTGCGTCGGCCGCTTCTGGAGTTGCCGGGCGAAGAAGGTCCCGAATAAGCAGCGCTGCACCGGGTTTGGCAACCCGTGCAATCTCGCGCAGGACAGTGATCGGCTCTGGAATGTGGTGCACAATGCTATTGGAAATCACTGCATCAAAGGTCGCATCTGGAAAAGGGAGATTTTTGGCATCAGCCAAATGCAAGGTAATGCGCCCTTCAAGCGCCGCCGCCTGAAGATGCGCTGCAGCCAGTTTGAGCATTTCGGCAGACAGGTCCACGGCTACAATCTTGATTGCCGGCAGGCGTTGGGCAATAAGAAGGGGGATACGCGCCGTCCCTGTCCCCACATCGAGCACGTTGCCAGTCCGAACGCCCAAGGCGACGAAGGCTTCTACAAACGCCGTATTGACTTCGGTAAAGTCCATAGCGTCGTAGTCTTGGGCTTCCTCAGCCGTGTCCATGACTTCAGGTTCAAGAACGCGCTCCATAGGTGGCCTAGTTGTGTGCAGGTTGGGCTAACTGCATGCGAAGATCGTCAGGCGTTGTGACCGGCGCGTGGCAGGTAAAGTTTTCGCAGACGTAGGCCGTGGGGCGACCGTTGTACAGGCCACGCTGTGCCACCAAGGGCACGTATCGTGCGTGGTCGGTATCTTCTGGGTTCAGTAAGGCCACGACGCGGTGGGGACGGAAGGTCTCTTCGACAACCCGGCGAAGGGCGCGGGTCTCTGCCGCAGCCGGCGGACCAACGATAACAATTTCCTTGACACTGGCTAGGTAGAAGTCAAGTGCTCCAAGCAGTTGTCCAAATCCAGAGGGTATCTTAGCCAGTGAGCCAGAAAGCGTTTGCAGAATGTGTTCGGCCCGCTTGCGGTAGTGTTGCTCGCCGGTCAACAGTGCCAGGCGCAGCAATACATCTACGGCTACGGAGTTACCCGACGGCGTAGCATTGTCAAAAACATCCTTGACGCGCGTGATGAGCTGATCGTGGCGATCACCGGTAAAGAAAAAGCCCCCACCATGGGGATCGTCGAACTGCGCCAGCATAGTGTCTGTCAGTTCGCGCGCAGCGCAGAAGTATTTGACGTTCCCGGTGGCTTCATACAGGGCCAGAAGTCCCTCGGCATAGCAAGCGTAGTCTTCTTGGTAGCCCGGAAACTTGTTTTGTCCGTCCTTGTGTGACCGGTAGAGGATGCCGTCCACGTACATCGTCCCCAGAACAAACGCTGCATTGCGTTCTGCTACGGCACGGTAGTCATCCCGCTCCAGCACGGCTGCTGCCCGCGCAAAGCTGTAGAGCATCAGTCCATTCCACGCGGCCAGACATTTTTCGTCGCGCGCCGGTTTGACCCGCTGCTCACGGGCTTCAAACATAATGCGCTTGGCGCGTGCTAGAACGGCTTCTAGGTGTTCCGGTGTCACTTCTTTGAGGCGGGCAACGGTTTCAAGTGGCAGCGGCGTACTAAGGACAGTTTTGCCTGTGCCTTCAAAGTTGCCTTCTTCGGTGACATCAAAGTAGCGGCACACCAGTTTGGCATCCTCTTTGCCGAGCAGGGCGTTGATTTCTTCTGGCGTCCAGACAAAGAACTTGCCTTCCTCGCCTTCACTGTCGGCGTCCTGAGTGGCGTAAAAGCCGCCCGTTGGCGCTGTCATTTCACGCATGACGTACTCGAGGGTTTCTTCAACAATCTGGCGGTAGCGCGGTTTGCCAGTGGCCTGCCAGGCTTCGAGATATGTCCGCGCCAGCAAGGCATTGTCATACAACATTTTCTCGAAGTGGGGGACGCGCCATTGAGCATCAGTTGAGTACCGGTGAAAGCCACCGCCCAAGTGGTCGTAAATGCCACCGCAAGCCATCTTGTCGAGGGAAAGCTCGACCATTTCAAGTGCATGGAGTTCGCCTGTTAGCCGCCAATAGCGCAGCAGGAAAGAAAGGAGCATGGTGTTAGGGAACTTTGGTGCGCTGCCAAAGCCGCCGTGGATATGGTCAAACCGCGTGGTGAGACGGCGGTAGGCGTCTCTGAGAATGTCGTGGGACAAAGACCGTGTGCCATCAAGGGGCTCGTGCATCCGTCGGAGTTCAGCGGTGATTTCGGCAATGCTCTGCCGAACCTCTTGACGACGCTGGCGGTAGGCCTCGGCAACCGAACGGAGAATGCGTGGAAAACCGGGTAGGTGTCCCCGGTCTTCCGGCGGGAAGTAAGTGCCGCCGTAGAAAGGTTCACCATCAGGCGTCAGGAATACTGTCAAGGGCCAGCCGCCTTGCCCGGTCATAAGCTGGACGGCGTTCATATAGACCGTATCCAAATCAGGACGTTCTTCGCGGTCCACCTTGATGTTGACAAACAGCTCGTTCATCAAAGCCGCAATGGAGGGATTTTCAAAGCACTCGCGCTCCATAACGTGGCACCAGTGGCAAGCCGAATAGCCAATGCTGAGTAGGATGGGCTTGTCTTCTGCCTTGGCCTTGGCGAGTGCTTCTGTTCCCCACGGGTACCAATCCACGGGGTTGTGGGCGTGCTGTAACAAGTACGGGCTCGTTTCATTAATAAGCCGATTGACGTACTGTGGGTGGGGCTGTGCTGACATAAAAGCAGTTCCTTTGCGTGATATAAGCTCAATGCCATTTGCCTAAGCTTTTCTTGACAGGATGTCGAGTGGCTGTACCAGAACGGACGCTGGAGACTGAATATGAGAAGCTTGCGGCGTGGTCGCTAACCGTCAAACAGAAAGGCAGTCGTCAAACCCACTGCTAACGTAGTGGGTGGTCGGTTTGCCGAAACATCCTAAGAAGAGGAAGCAGGAAGGGAAGGCGTCTTGCCTGGGGGCAGAGTTGATGGTGGGGGGTTGAAATACGTTCGGTAGGCCAGACGGGCGACGTTCCAGATTTTTTCCCACCCAATGTGGACTTCTTCTCCGCGCAACAGTTTGGCAAGGAGTTGGTCGCGGACGTGAGCCGTCGCGCGCTTGAGCAGGAATTCCTTGGCATGTGGGCGCGCTACTTCAAACAGGCGGAAGTTTGGGTCAAGGCTCTGTCCCATGCCTTCGAGCGTCATCAATGCCCGGACGATGAAGGTAAAGCTTCCGGGAATGCGGAAAGGGTAGTTATACAACGCCGTGGAAACGGTGGCATTGAGTTCGGAAAAAGTAAGTTGTGACAGTTTTTTACCCTGGTACTTTGCCAGAATGCTTTTTGCCGCCTCTTGAAAAGCCACTGGGTCGTAGCCTGGTTGCAGAAAGCCCAACGCGATGGCGTCTCCAACAAGACCGATCAGATCGCGGTCAGTGATGTGGAAGAAGGCGTCAAGCAGCCCCATGCGCATCTCGTCAGTGATGCGACCTACCATCCCAAAGTCAAAAAAGGCGAGCCGTCCATCGGCCATAATGCGCAGGTTTCCCGGATGCGGGTCGGCGTGAAAGAAGCCGTCTTCGAGCAACTGCTTGAGATACGTGCGCACCAGTAGGGTCATCTTCTGCATTGGGTCGAAGCCGGCCGCCCGGAGCCGTTCGGTGTCGGTAGGCTTGACGCCGGGAATGTATTCCATCGTAATGATGTGGCGACTCGACAGCTCGGGGTAAATGCGTGGGAGGTAGACTTCCTGCTGCCAGGTGGCAAAGTTGCGCCGGAACTGAGCCGCGTTTTCCATTTCGCGCTCGTAGTCCATTTCTTCGCCGAGCATGGCCTCAAACTCGGCGACAATACTGCTCCAGTCGGCGCCTTTGACACCGGCCAACCAGACTGGACGGCGTTCCAGGTAGGCAGCTACAACCCGTAGAATCTGGAAGTCAGTTCGGATGATGTCTGCCAAATTGGGGCGCTGAATCTTGACCACGACTTCCGTACCATCTGGCAGTTGGGCACGGTGAACCTGCCCCAGACTGGCGGCAGCCAGCGGACGCGGCTCAATACGCCGGAACAATGCCTGTGGAGGTTGCCCCAGTTCTTCTGTAATTCGTTGCCAGGCAACTTCCGTCGGGAAAGGTGGGACTTCGTCCTGAAGCACGGTCAGTGCCTGGGCATAGGTCAAGGGAAGCAGATCGGTGCGTGTGGAAAGCATCTGCCCAATTTTGATAAAAGTCGGGCCGAGCTTGATGAAAGTTCCACACAGGCGTTCAGCCTGACCGGCATGAAAGTCCGTTTCTGTGGCCTGAACAGCTTTGAAATACCGGAGCCAGCGGCAAAAGGTACGTTTCCACCAAGGGAGGTGAGCCTGCTCGGCGTGAAGCGAGCGAATGACGTACGGAAGCACAAAGCTTAGGCTAAGCCACAGGATGTACAGCAACCGGCGTCGGGCATGCCAATCGAGCTGGCGCAGTGCTGCCCAGAAAAAGCAAAGGGTGCTCCAGAGAGATTCCTGGTTGGGTGCGGGGGTGTCGGTCGGATAAGGCATCAACCGTACGGTGTCTGGGACAGCAAAACCATTTAGCAGTGGGGACGACAAAGGTGTAGCCGCCAATGTTTTCCTGTTATGTGACTCCGGCAGGGCGGCAGCGTCAAGTCGTCCCTGCTCCGTCCTGGCCTGGCGTCAAGTTGAGACGGTCGTGTCAGTCCGATTGCACCACCTGCTGCAAATTTGTCCGAATTTGCTCGACAAGGGAGGTTGTCGGGTCGAGTCCTTCGCGCTTAAGGGCCACGGTGCCGTCTTTACGTAGTAAGACAAAACTGGGAATCACAGAAAGTTCCAACCGCCGGAGAAGAAGCATTCCCCGTGGGTCTCGTGCAACGATGTACGAACGAGGTAGTTGATTGCGCCAAGCTTTCAGGTCAGCATCGCTGATAAAATCCCGATCCCGAGGTTGTGTTCCGTTGGTGATTACCAGACAGAGCTGGACTTGGGGATAGTCCTCGGCAAGAGTCTGGATTTGTCGCAAAAGTGGTCGCAGCAGGGGAGAGCCATAGGCAGTAAAACATAGAAAGACAGCTTTGCCGCGCAACTGCTCGGCATCGAGCGTGGAACCCTCGGGTGTAGGCAAGAGAAATTCGACCGGTTCGACATGTTTTTGAACCTTCTGGATGACCGTTGGACTTTTCTCTTGAAGAAGCGGCGCTGAGGTGTTGCTGGGAGCGGGTATCATCGCCAGAGCCAGTAACGAACTGATGAAAAGTTGATGGGTAGCCAGCATGGTATCTTTGAAGGAAAGGTAAACTGGAAAGTAGGAAGCAAGTGATGAAGGCTCACGTAGAAAGGTTGCGTCAAGCGCTGCGTTGCTACTCGGAGCAGCCGTCTGAGTGCCACGCTGAACTGACAAACCGTAGAGAAGTCTGTTTTTACTAGCAGCATTTGCGCCTAGGTAAGTCTTTGGTCGCCTCCGGCGCGTTTAGGTTCATACCAACTAGCTGTGTTACATTTCAGGCGCCCCGGCAAGTAACAGGGAGGCAAAAAATTTCTATGACAATGTTGAGTGGAGCCTTTTGGTTTGCTGCAGGCTTTCTGGCAAGCGAAACCCTGGTGATGCTCGTCGCCTTTGTCGTTGTGTTAGGAACAACGGTGGTGATTCACGAGTTCGGGCACTTCGCTGCCGCCAAGTGGCTCGGCATGAGAGTCGAGGTTTTTTCTGTTGGGTTTGGAAAACGCCTGCTTGGCTTTCGGTGGAAAGAGACCGACTACCGCCTTTCCCTGTTGCCTCTTGGGGGCTACGTCAAGATCACCGGCATGGACCCGGAAGAGGAAGCAGTCCGGCAACAGCACCCTGACGCCTATCTGATGCGTCCGAGATGGCATCAGTTTGTGGTACTCGTTGCGGGACCTGCCATGAACATTGTGTTGGCGCTGGCTATTCCCTTTGTCATCGGGCTGTTTTTCTTCAAAGCCCCCGCTTATCTCAGTCAGCCGGCCGTGGTCGGAGCTGTGCCGATTGGTTCTTCAGCAGAAGAGGCCGGGATTCAGCCCGGGGATCGGATTGTCAAGTTTGCCGGCATTGAGAACCCAACCTGGAGCAAGGTACGGGACTACACGGCGATTAACGATGGCAAGCCAGTCCCGGTAACCATTGAACGCAACGGGCAACGGCTGGAGTTGGTTATTGTCCCTAAAGCCCGGCAGCAGGCTGGAAATATTGTCGGCGATGCGGGACTTCTCCCGCAGGACATTCCGGCTGCGCTGCCGGTAGTGGCAGCAGTGCAGCCAGGTTCACCAGCAGCCCAAGCCGGGCTGCAACCACAAGACAAGCTGTTGGCGCTGGATGGTCACCCCATCCCCAACTTTGACTGGTTTAAGCAATCACTCCAAGCGTATGAAAATCGCCAGGTGGTGCTGACTGTTGAGCGCCAAGGTCAGACACTCACCGTAGCGTTGACGCCAAAGCGCATGGATGGCGAGATTCGCATCGGGTTTGTTCCTGTTCCCCCGCCACCATTGCCACTGACGCGGGAACGGAAGTCACTGCTAGGGGCTGCACAGCATGCCATCAACGAAAATATCCGCTTTATCGTGTTGACCTGGGAGGCGCTGCGGCAGATTTTTCGTGGCGAGCGAAAAGTTACAGAAACCTTGTCGGGACCTATTGGGATTGCCAAAGCCTCCGGCGATGCTGTGAAGTTCGGCGGGCTGGAAGGTCTTTTCTTCATCATGGGGTTGCTTAGCCTCAACCTGGGAATTTTTAACCTGCTGCCGATTCCCATCTTAGATGGAGGGCATATTTTTCTCTTAGCACTTGATGCACTTGCTGGATGGGTTGGCTGGCGGTTGACGGATGAATTCAAGCAGCGCCTCAACCAGGCCGGTTTTGCCGTGCTGATGCTGCTGATGGTGTTTGTGATGTTCAATGATGTCACCCGTTTCTGGTGGAGGCCGGGTCCTGCCGAGCCGCTGCCTCTACCTCCTCCGGCTGAAAAACCGGCGACCGGAGCAACCGATCCACCCCGCTGAGCTTAGCCCAAGCACCGTAGGGCAGATGAAATGGGGAAGGCCGTGGCTTGACGGCTAACCACTAAAGCCATTACCCTTGCTGACTTTCGCTGCACGTTGCGGCCGTGAAAGAATGCTGCCAGCGGCCATACCTTGCCGGGGAAAGGAAGGACCAGATGAAGCGTACCTACCAGCCGAACAACAGGAAACGCGCCAAGACGCACGGGTTTCGCGCGCGCATGAAAACCAAAGGGGGGCGCAACGTTCTCAAGCGCCGTCGGGCAAAGGGGCGCAAGCGTTTGACAGTGAAACACTACGGTTTTTGAAACGACAACTTAGATGTGACTGATGTCGAGCAGCCTGCGGCACGAGTTTCTTACCGTTTTACAAAGCAGGAGCGTTTACTGACAGCCCGTGAGTTTCAGCGGGTGTATCGCTATGGCAGGCAGTTGCATTCTTCGTTGTTTACAGTGTTTGTTGCGCCAAACCGGCTTGGGCGAACACGCCTGGGAGTGACGGTCAGCCGAAAGGTCTCCAAGTCGGCCGTGGTTCGCAATCGTTGCCGACGACGTTTACGAGAAGTGTTTCGCCGACAGCGGCCGACATTGCCCGCGGGCTGGGATATTGTCATCAATGCCAAGTTTCAGTTGGTAACGGCGAACTATAAGCTTATTGAACAGGAGTTTATGCGCTTGATGGAAAAACTCCCCAAGCTTACAGCTAGTAGTTCGGCTGAAGAGCCGGCTGCCGAACAGCCGGGCTAAATGGCGCTGGCTTACTCTAAACTCCGCCTAAGCCTCAGGTAGGTTGAACAATCCATGCTAAAGCGAGTGGCCTTGGCGTTGATTCGCCTCTATCAGCTTTTGATTGCGCCTTTAATGCCCCCGGTGTGCCGGTTTCAGCCTACCTGTTCGCACTACACGGCTGAAGCCATCGCACGGTATGGTGTTTGGCGCGGGGGTTGGCTTGGCCTACGGCGGCTGGTGCGGTGTCAGCCCTTTTGTCGCGGTGGTTATGATCCAGTGCCTGACCTGACCTCTCCGGCTGTTGCGCCGACATCGCCCTCCACGAAAGGTAGTTCAGCGTTTCAATGACGGAAAGAGCTCGTGTTGCCCTAGCCTTTGCGCTATCCCTGGCGGTGATGTTGGTTTGGCAGTATCTCTTTGCTCCGCCACTTCCCCCACCGCCCGGTGAGCTTCCACCGCCACCACCTGCCCTGCCAACATCTGAGCCGACGACGGCAGCGCAGGAGAGCCCACCCGAACCCTTCGCTACGGGTGTTGCGCCAGCCCGTGACATCACCGTAGTGACTCCGCTATGGCAGGCAACCTTTTCCAACCGTGGCGGTGTGCTGACCCGGTTTGTACTCAATGCCTTACCCAACGGACGCCCGCTACGAGCCAGCGATGGAAAATCAGAGCTGGAAGTGCTGACAACAACCTCGCGCCGAGGCGATCCTGGAGCACCGACGACCGAACTCGGCGCCGCCTTCGAGCTCATTGCGGCCGAACAGCCTGCTTTGACGGCGTTCTTCAACCAAAGTTATTACCAGGTTGAAGGTGTTGCCGACGATACCCTAACCGTGGACAAAGATGAGACAGCCACCCTTACCTTCAAGCTTACGACCGACCAAGGATACCAGGTTGTCAAGCAGTACGTTATCCGGGGCGGGCGCTATGACTTTGACTTCCTGGCGGATGTCAAGAAGTATGAAGCCCCAGTTCCCGTGATGTTTCGCCTAGGGCCAAATTTCGGCGACCAGGTATTTGCTGAATACGACGGCTACATTCATACCCCTCCCCAAGCCGTAACTGTCGTTGGCGGAAATGCCACCTTTACCTCGTTTACTTCGGTTGAGGCGACCCCGGCAGGGGCAAGCCAACCGCTCTATTTGTCAAAGCCCAACACTGCCTGGTGTGCCCTTACCGACCACTACTTTGCCTTTGCAGCGATTCCACCGCAGTCTGGAGTGGTACAGCTTAGTCGGCGCGATGCCGTCACGCGCTTTCAGGGACGAGATGTCAAGCGCGAGTATGTTTTTTTGGACGTACCGGTGGTCAATGCCGCAGCGAACATCATCTACATTGGCCCAAAGGATCGGACGTACCTGGCATCGGTAAGCCAGCTTCTCAAAAAAGAGCGCAACTTGGACGTAGACTTGCGCGAACTCAATGACTACGGTTGGTTAGCCTTTTTCGTGCGGCCGCTTATCCCGGCGTTGGACTGGTTGCTCCGGTTCTTCTATGCTCAAACCCAGAACTACGGCTGGGCCATTGTGCTGTTGACCTTTGTCGTCAACATGCTGCTGTTTCCACTGCGCTGGAAAACAGCCGTGTCATTTCGCAAAGCAGCCGTCCATGCCCCACGGCACAGGGAGCTGGCCGAAAGGCTCAAGCAGTTACAGGCGCAAAAGGTCAAAATGGACGACCCGCGCATGCTCGAGCTACAGCGTGAGCAGATCCAGCTTATGAAAGAAAGCCTGCCGATTATGGGCTGCCTGCCGATTTTGCTGCAGTTGCCGATTTTCGTCGCGATTTACGTGTACCTTCAACTGTCAGTTGATCTACGCCAGGCACCGTTTATTGGCTGGCTTACTGATCTTTCCATGCCTGATCCATGGCACGTCCTGCCGGTTGCCCTGTGCGTTACTCAGATTGGACAAAGTTACCTGATGCCGCAGCCACCCGGACCAGAAGACCCGGCGCTGGCACTACAGCGCAAGATCATCGTGTGGGTAATGCCCATTTTATTCGCGGCACTGTTTTTCTGGAGTGCACCAAGTGGGTTAGTGGTGTACTGGATGGCGGGCAATATCATTAGTATTGTGCAACAACTCATTATCAATCGCATGTTGCCGCCGCTTCCGGCTGGCAGCACGACTGCGGGAAACTCGGCTACGGATGCTTCTACTACCGGCGGAAAAGATAAGAAGAGGTTCAATCCACGCCCTGCCTAAGCCTGCTAGGAAAGTCTCCTGCGGTCTATTTTGCAAAGTGGGCGTGGAAAAAATGGGCGTGGGGTTAGGATAAATGCCATGCCGATGTCTGACGCACTTTTGTCTGAGCTGATCCCGGTCCGGGATGACGACGGTCTGACACCACTGCTGCACGATTTTCTCACCAAAGTCATCCGATACAGTGCATGGCGGATGACCTTTACCGTCACCGAGCAGGCTGGGATTTGGCAGGTGAACTTTGTCGGTGAAGATGCCGGATTGCTGCTGGCTCGTGGTGGTGAAGTGCTCCATGCGTTGGAACACCTGCTTGAGCGCGTGGTCAACCACCAAGTTCCAGGGCGATGGTCTGTACGGCTTGATGCCAACGGCTACCGAGCGAACCGAGAACGGGAACTCATCCTGATGGCGCGTATGGCAGCCAAACAGGTGAGAAAGTATCGGCAGCCTTTCACGTTTAGTGCTCTGAATGCCGCCGAGCGCCGGATCATTCACTTGACCCTGGCTACTGAGCCAGGGGTGCGGACGGAGAGCATTGGTCAGGGGGACGACCGCAAAGTTGTTGTCCATCCTCTGTAATCATCACGGCCGGCCCGAGAGCAACCTTTTGTGAGGACAACGGCTGCCGTGCGCTGGAAGCAATTGGTATGGCTATGGTTGGGGTTATTGCTGACTAGCGGTTGCGTGACCTCCCGCCGGGCAGTGCCGCGTGTGCTTCCACTGTATCCCCCAGTTGCTGCCGAAGAGCTGGTCAGACGCATTGCTGACCTGCAACATGTGCAAGCAATACGGGCAGCCGTCCAGTTGCAGTTTGTAGACTATCGGGATGCCATGCGCGGCGTAGGAAAAGCCTATCCCTCGGCCAGCGGTGCTTTAGTGCTCCGGCGCCCCCAGTCTATTCGCTTGCGGGTACACGCAGCGTTGTTGGGTGCGTTGGCAGATATGACCTCCGATGGTCAACAGTTCACCGTGGCTGTATTTTACCCCACTGACCAGCAAGTTTTCATTCGTGGGTCAAACACCAAAACCTATACCGTGAAGGCTTCAAATAGTGGTTTGGCGCGCGATGTGAGCGCCTTTGCTAGTCTGCGTCCCCAGCATCTTTCCATACCACTTCTACCACCGCCCATTCCGTCCGCTTCATCAGATGCGAGCTGGTCGGTGTTTGAAACGCGCCGGGACGAAATGCTGACCTCTCAGGGACGAGCAGAGTGGATCATACGCACCTACTACCTGCTCTACGTTGCCCAGCGCGATCTGAACGGGCAGTGGCGTCCACGCTTCGTCTATTGGTTTGATCGGACCCAGCCGGGAACGCCTCTGACGCGGCTGGAAGTGTTTGAAGAAAACGGTACGCTCGGCACTATTTCAGATTTTGGTGGATATGCCACGGCTGGAGGCGTACCTAAACTCTTGCCAGAATGGGTACAAATCCTGCGTCCGGCAGAAGGCTATGCACTCCGGGTCGTGTTTCAGTCGCCTGAGATCAATCCCCCGGGGTTGCCAGAAGATGTGTTTGTTGTGACCAATGATCGCAACCTAAAAGTTGTGGACCTCGATGCTCGACCCTAACCCATCATCAGCTATGACACCAACGGATGCACTGACAACGCCTGCCCTTGTGGAGGTACGGTCTCTTACGATGATCTACAAGATGGGGCGGGTAGCTGTGCGGGCCTTGGATAATGTGAGTTTTACAGTGCATCCCGGAGAGTTTGTCGTCATTGTTGGACAATCCGGGTCAGGGAAATCTACCCTGCTACACATCTTGGGGGGGCTGCTCAAGCCAACTAGTGGTTCGGTCATCTTCGATGGTCAAGACTTAGCCGCCGTCAGCGACCACCAGCGAACGGCAATTCGCCGGAAAAATATCGGCATTGTGTTCCAGCGCTTTAACTTATTTCCAACACTTTCCGCCGAGGGTAACCTGCGTCTAGCCGAGCAGATTCGTGGCGTCAACGGGCATGATTCGGCACACCGCCGCGAGCTGCTTCGGTTGCTCAATCTCGAGCATCGCCTACACCACCTGCCGTTAGAGCTATCTGGAGGCGAACAGCAGCGGGTTGCTGTAGCGCGCGCACTCGTCAACCGCCCCAAGCTGTTGTTAGCCGATGAGCCAACTGGCAACCTTGATAGCGAAAACGCGCGGATTGTGCTCGATATGTTGCGGCAACTCAATGCGGAGCTTCACCAAACGGTGATTATGATTACCCACAACCCAGAAGCGGCCGCCTTTGGCACGCGCATCATCTCTATGCGGGATGGAAGAATCATTGCCGATCGGCCCAATCGTCTCCAATGAACCGTTGCTTTCGTATCATCAAAGCGGCTGTCCTATGGAAATACGAGCGTGGCTCGTGGCAGTATGACGTGCTCTGCGGCCTTATTCTGGCTTTCATTTTTCTGGTCCCATCGAGTTGCTTTGATGAACGTCCCATAGCGCGTCGTCAAGCTGCATCCCGGTTGGGCAACATTGGGCATCCGGAGTTCATCAGCATGGCCGAAATTGGCCAGTTGCCGCCGGCGATGACGTTGCAGGCAGCGCTTGAACAGGTCGGCGAGAAACGCTTGAAGCATCCAGTACGAGTGCAACACTTTGAACCTGTCAACGATGTATCCGGGCAACGGATTGCCGGCTATCACGTCTGGTTTGAGCAGGAAAACTGAACCTCCAACTGCCAAACTCAAACGCCGGTAAGCCACTAGTAGCAGACGTGCAACGGTGCCAGGAGCTGTCATTGGTTGGTCAAGGGGAGTAGAAGGGGAATCTGATGAAACGGCGACAATGGGCGAGCAGAGGGGTAGGGATTGTGCTAGCGGTCATGTTGGCCGGGCTTCCGGGATGGGGGCAGGCCAAAGGGGTGAACCTTCAGACCGTTATCAAGAACTTGCAGACCGCCAGTCAACGAATGAGCGGTTTGCGTGCCACCGTGACTCACCAACAGGTCAACGTGCAACTGGGGGTCCGTGAGCCGCAGCAGGTCGGCACCTTGCGTTTCAGTTCAGGGGGGAATGTCCGGCGGCTTCGCATTGATTACACCGCACCGCAGGCAAAAACCCTTGTCGTCAACGGTAACGAGGCTATTTTGATTGAACCAGCCCTCAACCAGGCTTTTGTGAGCACGACCAGCGAGATTGCCAAGAAAACAGCCTCAACCAGTTTGCTCAGTCTCCTAACCGACGCACGACAGCTTTCGGACAACTTTGATGTGTCCTTAGAGGGGGAAGAAACCCTCGACGGACAGCTCACAACAAAACTCCTCCTGCATCCGAAGGGGAAAAGTCAGTATACGCGCCTCGAAGTCTGGGTGTCACACCAGAACTGGTTGCCCATCAAACAGGTACTGCACACCCGAAGCGACTACACCACAGTTCAGTTGACCAACATCCGCCTACAGCCCATACCGGAGTCCAGCTTCAAGGTTGATTACAGCAAATACAAAGTCATCCGGGGTTAAGGAAAGGTCGTGCGACTTTTTCAGCCTAGACCTACCTGTTTGTGGGGCAGGGGAGAAACGGCCTAGAGCAGTCCGCGGGCTTTGACTTCGAGGTAGCGGTTGACAAGCGCGATGGAAAGCTGTCCGGTTGGTACGTCCAGCGCAAGTCCACCGAGTTCGACAATCCGGTTGAGAGCATGTTCGCGTTGGGTAAGCAGTTCTTCAGCCACGGATTGGGCGTAAACCTCATCAAGCGAACGCGGGGATGCTTTGACAAAGGTGCGCAGATCACGATCGCCGATGGTAACAATAAGCGGCAAGTGATGTGGGATGAGCGCCGCCGTATGGGCCAGTAGATCGGCGGAAGCCTCTGCATCTATGACATCTGTAAGCAGGACCACAAGTGACCGCCGCCGGCAATAGCGACTCAGATGGGCAAAGGCCCGTGCATAGGACGGCTCAAGCATCTGTGGCTGCACGTCGTGAAGGTGTTCAAGGATGGCTCTGAGCTGGCTGACGCCCGATCGCGGCAGGAGAAAATCGTTGACCCGCCGGGTAAAGGTTAGAATGCCCACGTGGTCGCCACCGGCAACGGCAACATAGGCCAGTGCCAGTGCGGCATTGACCGCATAATCGAGTTTGGTCATGTTGCCGAGACGGGCCGTCATCATGCGGCCGCAGTCAAGCATTAGCATGATGCTCTGGCTGCGTTCGACTTGGTACTGCCGTGTGACCAACTTGCCCCGCCGAGCCGAAGCAGCCCACGCTACGTGGCGCAGTTCGTCACCGGGGACAAACTCGCGTAGCGACTCAAACTCACGACCCTGCCCACGTATTGGCCGGTGTCGTTGACCAGGGTGGCGCAGACGATAGGCTTCAATGACTTGCCGCCGGGCCGCATGAAAGTCGGGGTACACTTTGACGAACTCCGCGGCTGGAACGGATGTCTGCCGCCAGACAAGGCCCCAGGGACTGCGCAGCCGCACTGCAATGTTGCCAAACTCAAAGCGCCCACGTGCTGGCGCCAGCAACTCATAGTGCAGCGCCGCCGTGCCGCGCGGGGGAACTGTAAACTGTCCTTCCCGTTTCGGTGTCTGCATCTGCGGAGGGGGTTCGTCCTTGACCCACAGCGTCAGCGGCGCCGAACGGTGATTCTCAACCTCAATGGTAACCCGGTTGCTATGGCCAATGGCAAAACGTTCTGCGCACCGGCGGCGAAGCGTAAAGCTTCCCTGAGGTGGTGTGCGTAAGGCATCAAACAGGGCCATTCCCAGCAAAGCTACGTCAAATGCAACGCCGACCCACAAAAGGGACGGACTGAGCCAGCCTAGCGAGAAGAAACCCACTCCTGCGGCAAATGCGGCAAGAAACCGGGCGGTGAAGACGAACGCCATGCTGAGCACGATGCTTACAAAAGGTGTTTTTTCTACGTTTGAAAACCATAGTATCTCGCCGCAGCCGTTCACAACCGCTGCGGCGTGTCGGCTCAGACTTGCGCCGTAGCCGGTAGTACGTTGAAAACATGCCTGGAAAAACAGTGTGGTTTTACCCATAGTGCACAAATCGTTTGAACAAACTCTGCGCACCCTGTCCGGCTGGTTGCTGTGGTTGTTTGCAGCACTGGCACCTCACTCAATTGCCGGCGCACAGAGTGCTGCCATAGGGCTAGGGCTACTATGGCTTCTGGAGCGGTGGTTTGTCCCGAATAGGTCTGCTTTTTCTACGACTGACTTGCAAGAAGCCAAGCAGCGGTGGTGGCCACTGGGGACGTTCTGGGCGCTATGTGTGGTATCGGCGCTGCTATCTTACGAACCCCGGTGGAGCATGGATGGGCTACGCAGCATAGCCTTTATGGCAACCTGTGGAATTGTGGCCCACTGGGTTCGGTCGCGTACTCAGGCGTGGTATCTGGTCTGCACTTTGCTGTTTTCAGCACAGGTCAGCTTACTTTACACCGGGTATCAACTGGTGCGGGGAAGTGGGGTACGCCTGATCGAGCTCGCTCCAGACTCGCCCTTGTGTCCGTACTTTCAGCCGGGAGATGTCTTGGTCAGCTTGGATGGCAAAGTGGTGCATGCTCCGGAAGACATTGCCCGCTTGATTCTCCAGAGTCCCCTGCCGCTTGACCAGCCTGTACGCCTGGCTGGCCGCCGTGTTGAGTTGCCTCTTGCCGCACAGCTTGACCGTACAATGCTCCGCGCCCGCTTGGCACAGGCCGGGGTAGCCGGCCTAGGTATTCAAAGCAGCGCACCGGCACGGGATTTTCGCGCCAGCGGCTTTTTTTCACACTACATCACCTATGCTGAGGTGCTTCAGATTCTAATCTCTCTGGCGCTGGGCGTCGCCTGGCGCAGTAGCAGGCGGCGCCGCTGGTGGCTGTGGGCGCTCTCTTTGTCACTCCTGTTGGCGCTGGGGCTGACGCTTTCTCGTGGCCCGACAGGTGGTCTCGTTGTCAGCGTTGGCGTTATGTTGTACTTGCTGTGGCGGGATGGCACTGTTGGCGGGCAGCGTGTTGTCATAACTCTGGTGATTGCCGGCATCCTGTTGTCGAGCGCCCTTGCCTATGCCTATGCCATGCGTCGTCTTGCTGCGGTAGATACCCGTGAAGGAAGTTTGTTCTGGCGGCTGGTTGTGTGGCAGGAAGGCATTGGGTTAGTAGCGAAACATCCCTGGTTTGGGATTGGTCGCCATAGCGACAAGTTGCATGCAACAGAATGGGGACTGTATGCACGTGGCGACCTCCCGCCTGGTCATTTTCACAACACCTACTTGCAAGTTGCAGTATGGTACGGGTTGCCGGCATTGGTTGCCTACGTTTGGCTGCTTTTGACCTATGTTGGGCAACTCCTGCAGCGCTCAGGGGACGGTATTGCTTTGGGAGCGCTTGGTGCCCTTACCGGCTTTGCCGCAAGTGGCATCGCCCATTTCAACCTAGGCGATGGCGAGGTCGCTATGACCCTGTGGTTCGTTGTGGGGGTCGCGTTGAGCGTGCCGGTGCGAATGGGGGCGCTGTCTGCCCAAGCAGCACCCAGAGGGGTTTCATCGCAGAGAGTTTTTACGTAGCATTGCTCCCGTTGTGGCAACCTTGCGCCACGTAACACAAAAACGTTTCTAGAGGCAAGAGCTAGACCGTGAGGAGTCGTTTGGGGTGGCCTATGACCAGATGGTGTTTGTACGTTGGTTTGATTCTCCTTCTGGTTCTGACAGGAAGCCCAAGTCTGGCGAGCGCGCAGGAAGCCGTGGTCATTGATGAAACCTTGGCCAGCGTCAATAAAGAGATCATCACCCGCTCAATGCTGCACCGGGCCGAAAATGCCCTGCGGCGTGACCTTCGGGAACAATTTCCAAATGATCCGGCCAAGCAAGAGGAAGTTTTTGCCCGTTTGAAGCCACGCTTACTCGTAAGCCTGATTGATGAGCGCTTGATTGCGCAACGCGCTGAAGAGATGGGCCTTATGCCTGAAATCGAGGCCCAGGTCAACGCCACGATCCTTGAACTGTGCAAGCAAAACAACCTCGAAAACCTCGATGCCTGCCGCGCCGCCGTGGAGCGCCAAGGCCTAGCAATGGAGGACATCCGAATGAGCTATCGTGGTCAGTTCCTCCGCCAGGCCGTCTATGGGCAGGATGTCTATAGCGTTTTGGTTGAGCAGGTGACAAATCGTGAAGCTGAAGAATACTACCGCGCCCACCTAGCCGATTTTACCGAGCCCGGCGAGATCGAGATCAGCGAAATCTACATTGCCTTTACGCCCGAAACCCAGGCGGCAGCCGAGATGCGCGCGCGGCAAGCGCTGGCTGAGCTCCGTGCCGGCCGAGCCTTTGCCGAAGTTGTGCAAAAATTTTCCGACGAAAAACGCGCCTCGCATACCAGTGGCGGTAAGCTACCTCCCTACAAGGAAAACCAGTTGGCCGAAGCGTTCAAGGCGGAACTGGACAAGCTCAAGCCGGGGGAGATAACGCCAATTCTCAAGCTAGAGCGGGCTTACCAAATTCTCCGCCTTGATGCCCGCCGTCCTCCATCTGTCAAACCCTTTGCCGAGGTGCGCGATCTGGTCAAACGCCTGATTGCCCAGCAGCGCGCTGATGCCAAAATCAAAGAGTACATGCGCGGCTTGCGGGCTAAGGCGCTCATTCGCCTAGCCGAACCATACCGGAATGTGCTCATCGAAGCTGAAAAAGCTGAGGAAGCTGAGTCCGCCGGAGAGCAGAAAAACGGCGAGTAGTGTTGCGTGCCTGGCACGGCACCGGTTTTCAGCTTTGTTTGAACGGCCAAAAGCCAATTCCTTCGCACAAGAGCACAGGCCGTGTACGTCTAAGGACATTCTTGAGCGTGTGGCAGCCAAAGACGTAGATTGGAAATATGTCCTCCCAACGATTTTCTTTCTGCCACATTGGGACTGCCTATGCCTACTGCACTGAATCCGCCGCCATCAACGCCGGATACAGCAGCTATGAACCGAAGACTTGCGGACTATCTCAAAGCGTACGGCGCGCCATTGCCTTCTCAAGAGGCGCTTGACCTGTTTTTGGAAATAGCACGCTTTGTCAAGGGCATGCATGAGCAATGTGCCTTTTACGGTCAGGAGCTACGACTGGACAATATCATCCTGAGCGCGGATCAACCACCGCGTGTCTTGGATTGTGGCATTCCCCAGTCCCGCCTGGCGGCAAAGTCACCCACCCCAGAAGAAGTTACCAAAGGGATTCGGCAAGATATTCACCAGTTGGGAGTACTGCTGTACCAGATGGTAACGGGACAGCCGGTTCCGGAGCACCGTCCGGCTTACAACTTTCGCACGGATTTTGACGAGACAACCGACCTGTTACCGGTACCTGATCCTCGCACCGTCAACCCTTCCGTCTCGGTTGATGTTGCTCGTCTAGTAGCCAAAGCTACGGCCCGAGATGTCCAAAGCCGGGCAAAGAGCGTTGGCGAGCTGCTAGCCCTCCTTGAGCCGGTGTCGGATACGGCTTCTGCCGAAGTAGCAGGATTGTCGCGGCTAGGTAAGGCAGTACCGGCAGATAGCCCAGCTACAGACGGTGCAACCTTAGAAGAGAAGGTAACCCCGCCAGCGCGAAGGGAAGCTAAGGTAACCCTGGCAAAGCGCTCCCTGCCGGTCATCTCCGAACCAACAGGCTTTGTAAAGCCCGAGATAGGCGTTGGTCAGAGGGCTAGGGCTGCTGTTGCACCTGCGCCCCCGAAGAACTTGGTAGAAGGGCTGGCCCAAGCGTTTGCCGACTTGAGCGGAACGGGAGAACGTCCAACCGGGAAAGGCTTTCAGTTTTTCTTGGTTGGGGCAAGTTGCCTGCTGTTGTTAGTGGTCAGCCTGATTACCTACCGGATTATCGAAAAGTTTTTCTTCGGACCGGGAGCCGGGGTAGGATCGCGTCCGGCACTGGAAACTTTGCAGAGCAAGGAAGCTGCCCCTAGTCGTCCATCGTTTACTCCAACGCCGGCGCCGGAAGATGCCCGTGCCCTGCTGCCCCCGCTAGTTGCCGTCAAGGGCGGTACCTTTGAGATGGGCAGTCTGGACGGGCAGCCAGACGAGCAGCCCGTGCACCGGGTTACACTCTCGGACTTTGAAATTGGGAAGTACGAAGTCACAAATGCCCAGTACAAGGCATTTTGTGACGCAACGGGTCGCCCTTACCCCGAAGAGCCAAACTTCGCCAAACTGCGCAACTATTTTCTGGAGTATCCCTACCACCCGGTGGTACGGGTCAGTTGGGACGACGCCAATGCCTATTGTGTCTGGCTCAGCGAGCGGACAGGTGATCTCTACCGCTTACCTACCGAAGCCGAATGGGAATATGTGGCGCGCAATAGCCCAATAGGTTGGGATAGCTACCATAGCGGCGGTGCACCGCATGAAGTCGGCACTAGTCCCCCCAACGAGCTGGGAATCTATGACCTGATGGGCAATGTGTGGGAGTGGTGTGCCGATTGGTATGGCCCATACTCAGCCGAGTCCCAGACAAATCCAAAGGGCGCACCCCGTGGAACGCACAAGGTCCTGCGCGGCTGCTCGTGGTATTTTAGTACTGTGCCGTGCCGTCCGACTTCACGGTTTCGGTTTGACCCGACATTGAACTATTGGTTTAACGGTGGTTTTCGCGTAGTCCGTGCCAAGCACTGACCCGAACGCAGAAAGTGCGCAAGCTACTGCGAAGACGAGACAAGGTCGGTAACAGGTTAGTAGAGGTGACATGGGGCTCTTTGATCACGTCCGCAGCGCACGTGAACATGTGTCGAATATCCAGGACACCTTAGCGCTGGCGGCTGCAATTGAGCAATGCGAACGCATCCTGCAAGCTGACCCCAAGCACCTGCCAACGTTGCAGGAACTGGGGCGGCTTTACCAAGAGTGTGGCCAGACCCAGAAAGCCTGTGACGTGTTTTGCCGGGCCGGGGAAGTCGCTATCGAACGCGGCGATACAGAGCAGGCCTTTGTGAGCTACCGCCGGGCAGAACGGTTGGCAACCGGTGATCTGCGGGTCGAGCTATGGCACAAGCTGTTTTATCTCAGCTACAAGCTACGTCGCCTTGATGAGGCTTTCGAGCGCGCCAAGCAGATTGTCGAGACTCTTGTGGAGCGCGGCAATACGAAACGAGCGACGGCGTTTATCAATGCCTTGCCTGACTTGGGCGCCAAGGATACCGAATATCGGCAAACGCTTGAAGCGTTGGCTGGGGTCATCCCGAGCCAGCCTGGAGCAGCCGCAACTGTAACAGGCACTTGGCGACGGGCAACCCCAACGAAACGAAATGCCAACGAGTACTTTCCAGGGCAGACCATTCTGATCGTAGATGATGAACCGGAGGTGGTGGAAATCCTGAAAACGGCATTACAAACGCTTGGAGCACGTATTGTCACTGCCACAAACGGCTATGCCGCATGTGAAAAGGTCAAAAAGTATCCCCCTTCGCTCATCATCAGCGACTTGGCGATGCCGGGCATGGATGGCAGCCAGTTCTTTGAGTGGGTGAAATCTCAACCCGAGCACGCGCGAGTCCCCTTTGTCTGCCTGTCTGCAATTGGTTCTGAAGCCGAGCGTGTGGCCGCCTTTGAAATGGGCGTTGAAGACTACTGGACTAAGCCTTTTCATCCGACGGAAATCCGCTACCGTGTCAAACACCTCCTGCGTCGCATGCGGCGGCCTGTAGATTTTCAGGGGAAGCTGTCGCAGGTCAACCTAGCTGAAATCATCCAGATTTTGGAATCCGGCCGCCGTACAGGCCTACTCACCATCGAATCCGGTGCTGAGCAAGCCTACCTGTACTTCCGAGATGGGGTCATCCTCAATGCCGAATGCGGGAATTTGTCTGGGGAGCGAGCTGTATTCCGCTTAGTACGATGGACCAACGGCGACTTTGCCTTCTGCACAATGCCAATGATGCGTGAACGGGTCATTCAACTGACCCCGCAGCAATTGTTGATGGAGGCCTTCCGGCGCTTTGACGAAGCCGAGCGGGTGCTGTCTGCCATGCCTTACCCAAATGAGGTATTTGTCTGCCGGCCGGAATTTGACAAAGCCCCAGAAATAGCCGAACAGTTGGCGCAGGGAGGAGAATTCGCTGCTAACCTAGAGACCATTCGCCGGCTTTTCGACGGCACTCGCACCTTGGAAGCATGTTGCCAGGAGTTGCGTGATGATCTCGAAAGCTTGCTGTTGGTGCGAGAACTGATAAACCGCCAACTGCTAACACCTCGTTCCTCGTCGGTATAGTCTCTTTTCCATCCCACTTGTGTTTCCAGTTGGTGCGGGATGTTCTATAAATATTGTCAAGGCACATCCCAGCACGGTTCGCTTTGCGTTGTATTTGCCCTGTAATTACGGCTAACTACTTTCCGGTATTGCCTACACATTGAGGTTGCCATGGGATTATTCGATCGGATTCTGAATACCCGCTTACAAGTAGCTAATCTGATTGACAGCGCTAAGCTCAACAGTGTCATCGAGCGCTGTGAACGTGAGCTTGAACAGAATCCGCGCAACCTAAACGCTTTACAGGAACTAGGGCTGCTTTACCAAGAGCGTGGCGAACCACAGAAAGCCTGTGAAGTGATGATGCGAGCGGCAGCAATTTATTTTGACCGCCTGGAATATGATCAGGGCATGCTCTATTGCCGCAAAGCCGAGCGCCTCGCCGCCGGGGAGACACGCCTTGAGGTCTGGCGCAAGTTGTTTGAAATCTACCACCGCCTGCGCCGCTATGAGGAAGCTTTTGGACGTGCCAAACAGATTGTCGAGCACTTGATGGAACTGGGCGAAACGGCACGTGCAGCAGACTTTGTCAACATGCTGCCGGATTTGGGGCCGAAGGACATTCTCTACCGCCGAGAACTCAAGTTGCTGGCCGGTCTTGAAGCCGACAACGTTGCTACGGTTGGGCAAGTGTCGAGCACGTGGCAGCGCCGGCAGTCTACTGTCCGCGATCCTGATGAATACTTCCCGGAACTCTCGGTGCTCATTGTAGATGATGAGCCGGGGATTTTGAGCATTCTTGAAACCAGCTTGCGCACTCTCGGCCCCAAGATTTTTCTTGCATCAAATGGGCGAGATGCCTGTGAGCTGGTCAAAAAGCACCAACCAGCGCTTATCATCAGCGATCTCAACATGCCGGAAATGGATGGCAGCCAGTTTTTTGAGTGGCTCCGTGCCCAGCCTGAATACGCGCACATCCCATTTGTTTGCCTTTCTTCGGCTGACAGCGAGGCCGAACGGATGGCTGCTTTTGAGATGGGCGTAGAAGACTACTGGTCCAAACCTTTCCGCCCGATGGAAATTCGCCACCGCGTCAAACGTCTACTCAAGCGGGTTCGGCCACCGGTGGATTTGCAGGGCAAGCTGGCACAGGTGAGCCTAGCTGAAGTGATTCAGATGCTTGAAACTGGACGCCGCACGGGGCTTCTGCTTTTGACGCGCCAGCAAGAGGAAGCGAAGCTGTATTTTCGGGACGGCTTGATTTTGGATATCGAATACGGAACAGCCCGTGCTGAACGAGCCTTTTTCCGTCTTGTGGGTTGGACAACCGGAAATTTCACTTTCCACTCACTGCCTATCAACCGTGAGCCCACTGTCAAGCTCAGCCCACAGCAGCTACTGATGGAAGCCTTCCGGCGCTTTGATGAAGTCGAGCACATCATCGCCGAGCTTCCCAACCGCGATCAGACCTTCATTTGTGGCGACGGTTTTGAACGCGCGCCGGAGATTGCCGAGCAAATTGCCCAGGAAGGCGAATTTGCTGCAAACCTTGAGCGAGTGCGTCAGTTGTTTGACGGTTCGCGGACGCTCGGCCAATGCTGCGATGAGCTACGGGATGATCTCGAGACGCTACTGCTTGTCCAAGAGTTGGTCAACCAAAAACTGCTTGTTCCAGGACAGGTCATTGAGCTGTAGAAAGCTAACGACAACCGTAGGCAGTCTGTGGGAGTATGCACCACTAGGTCAGGCCGTGGTCATAACTAATCGTCAGTCCAGTTTTTTGAGCAGCGCTCGTGCTTCGCGTTTATAGCCTTCGTCCTCCCGCTCATGGTGCTTGGAAAGTGGAGCATCTACAATCCACTGTAGGTGGTGCCTGGCTTTTGCCTTGTTGCCAAGCGAAAGGTAGCACTCAGCAATATAAAGGTGATTGAGGTAGAACTTAGGTCCGAATTCAAGGGCAGCTTCAAAGCATTCAAGGGCTTTGCGCTTGTCGCCGATAGAGACGGGCCAGCCAGGCACTTTGTCATAGAGGCGTCCAAGAACCCGCCAGGGGCCGCCGTAAAAGTAGGATTCATCAATCTCAATGACCCGTTCGGCGCACCGCTGAATGGGCTTGATCAGGGAAAGGCTCTTTAAAATCCCTTTCTCGTTGCCGTACATCCCGTAGTTGACGGCCAGCCAAAAGTTGCCTTCAAGAGAATTTTCGTTGATCTTGACAGCTTCTTCGCCGTACTCAACACCCTGTGCGAAAAGGGCCAGTTTGTCTTTAGGTGCAGCTAGTTCGCCCCGCCAGTACTGAATTTCGGCCAAAAGTCCGTAGGCCCAGTCACACTGCCGGTCTTTTGCCAAGAGGTTTGTCAGTGCCTCTTCAGCGCGGTCGAGGTTGTCGTCGGCCAGCTCGCGTTCGTTGATAAGCTTACGGACTTTGGTAAAGACGGCCTTGTGCTGCATAAAAGCCCACTCTGCACCAGATGAGATAGCAATCTTTGGAACATAAGCTAACTATAGCGGAGTTTGGTTTATTTCGGCAGGCCCTTATTTTGGGCCATCAACGTAGGGAGTACAAACGTATGGTTGCTGTGCAAGTCGTTCATGCTGCTTGTCCCCATGATTGCCCGGATACTTGTGCTATCGCTGTAACCGTAGAAGGCACGGGTGCGTCGCGCCGTGCCATCAAGGTCGAGGGTGATGCCCGCCATGCTGACACGGCCGGCTTTTTGTGTGCTAAGGTGTCAAAATATCTAGAGCGTGTTTACGACCCGCGGCGGGTTTTGTATCCCTTTCGCCGCTGCGGAAAAAAAGGCGAAGGCAAGTTTGTCCGCATCACCTGGGATGAAGCCATTGCTGAAATCACCGAGCGGTGGAAAGCCCTGATAGCAACCTACGGGCCGCAGTGCATTCTACCCTACAGCTATGCTGGAACGATGGGGCTTGTGCAGGGGCAGGGCATGGACCGACGCTTTTTCCATCGCCTGGGCGCTTCCCTGCTGGCACGCACTATCTGCGCCACAGCCGGCGCAGCCGGCTACAAAGCCACCATCGGCGCAACTATCGGGATGGAAGCCCGGCACTTTGCCGAGTCGAACTTCATTCTCATCTGGGGAAGCAATCCGGTCACATCAAACGTCCATCTGTGGCGTTACGTGCTCGAGGCCAAAAAGCGCGGGGCGCGGGTGGTCACTATTGATCCCTACCGGACACGCACGGCTGCGGCTTCTGACGAACACTTAGCCATCATCCCCGGTACCGATGCTGCACTGGCCCTGGCGATGATGCGCGTCATCGTGGATGAGCAGTTGTATGACGCCGACTACGTGGCCCGCTACACGCTGGGCTTCGAGGCGCTGTGCGAGCGATTGCAGGCTTATCCACCAGCCGAGGTTGCGCCAATTGTTGGGCTTGATGCAGAAACCATTGTGCGCTTAGCGCGCAACTATGCCCGGATGCAACCGAGCGCCATTCGGATCAACTATGGCTTGCAGCGGCATGCCGGCGGGGGCATGGCCGTCCGAACGATTGCCTGCCTTCCGGCGCTGGTCGGGGCATGGCGACATCCGGCCGGTGGCATTCTTCTTTCGACTTCCGGGATGTTTCCGCTCAACTACGCAGCACTTGAGCGACCGGACTGGATTCCACCCGGAACGCGCACTATCAACATGACACGCCTTGGCGAAGCTCTGACAAACCGGGACGAAGCCGGCCGTCCAGCCGGCCTCGACCCACCGGTGATGGCGCTCTACGTCTATAACTCGAATCCGGCGGCTATTGCCCCTGACCAAAATCAAGTACTTGCCGGGTTGTGTCGGGAAGACCTGTTTACCGTCGTGCACGAGCAGTTTTTTACAGACACGACCGATTATGCCGACATCGTACTGCCAGCAACAACCCAGCTTGAACACATGGATGTGGTCAAGCCGTACGGCCACCTGTCGCTGATGTTCAACGAGCCGGCCATTCCACCGCTAGGTGAAGCCAAATCAAACTCCGATGTCTTTCGTCTGTTGGCGCGGGCAATGGGCTACACCGAACCGGAGCTGCAGGAAAGCGACGAACAGCTTATTCGAGCTGTATTGGATGTTCGTCATCCTTGGATGGAGGGCATCACTTTTGAGCGGTTGCGCACGGAAGGCTATGTACGGCTCAACGTTCCTACTCCGTTTGCCCCTTTTGCTGAAGGTGGTTTTCCGACGCCTTCAGGAAAGTGCGAGTTCTACTCGGAAAGCCTAGCGCGCCAAGGAATAGACCCACTGCCAACCTACATCCCACCACGGGAAAATGTACGCAGCAATCCGGCGCTGGCTGCTCGCTATCCACTGGCCTTGATCTCGCCGCCGGCGCACAACTTTCTCAACTCAACCTTCGTCAATCAAGATTCACTCCGCCGCGTTGAGAAAGAGCCGATTGTTGAACTGCATCCTGCGGATGCTGAACCACGAGGTGTCAGGGATGGGCAGATGGTGCGGGTTTTCAACGACCGGGGGGCTTTTTGTGTCCGTGCCCGGGTTTCTGAGCGGATTCGGCCGGGTGTGGCCTACGCGCCTGGTATCTGGTGGGCAAAGTTGAGCCCAGATGGCCGTAATGTCAATGCTACAACCGGACAAGCATTGACCGATCTTGGCGAAGGCGCGACCTTTTATGATGTTCTTGTCGAGGTTGTTCCCTTGGAAAGGTAGATTGAGAACGGTCGGAGAAGGCTGGGCTAAACCCTGATGGTGACTACTTCCCAGAGATGGATGAGAGCGTCAGCGCCACCAGAAGCAAGGTATCTTCCATCTGGCGAAAAAGCCAGCGTCTGTGCTGCGCCATCGTGAGCTTCAACGGAGAAAACGCTGGTTACGTCGCCGGTGGCCCAGAGCTTGAGAACGCCGTTCCAGTCAGCAGAAGCAAGCCACTTGCCATCGGGCGAAAGAGCCACAGCCCGGATGGCTTCCTGGTGAGCTTCAACCGTCTGTGTGGGTTGCGTGTCATTGGCTTGCCAAAGGCAAATGCGTCCATCCCGACCGCCGGACACCAACCGGCCGTCTGGCAGATAAACCAACGATGTTGGTGCATGGCCAGGCAGTCGCAGCATGACTTGTTCGGTTTTGGAAATCAGGTCCCAGAAGTGAATGGCGTCATCCGCGCCGCCGGAAGCCAACGTGTGCCCGTCTGGTGAGATTGCCAGGGCGTCAATGGTTTTGACGTGGCCGAGAAAGGAAGCGATTTGCCGCTGCCGCAGGGCGTCCCAGATTTTCACTTCCGTGTCGAAAGCTGTGATCAGCCAGCGTCCATCGGAAGCAAACAGCAGGGCGCGCACGGCCGTACGGTGTCCGAAGCAGGCAATTTCGGTGGCATCCCGCAGCATCCAGATACGCGCCGTGCCGTCCGCTCCGCCGCTAGCCAGGCGAAGTCCGTCTGGGGCAATGGCAACGGCGTTGACCGAATATTCGTGGCCGCTGAAGACCCTAAGCTCACGGTGTTTCTGCACGTCCCAGAGGCGAACCGTACCATCGCCGCTAGCCGAAGCCAGCCAGTCGCCGCTGCCGTGGTAGGACAGGCTCTTGACGACGTGTTCATGCCCGGTCAGCGTGGCAGCCAGTTTCAACTCGACCGGTTTCATCTGCGACAGATCGAGCGTCGGAAACGTAGCCGAAATCTTGGCAATGTTGAGTGCGGCTGCCGTTTCCTCGGCTTCCCGCAGAGCATGTTCAAATTCCTGGTAGAGCCGGATGGCCGTCGGCTGCCGCTGTTCACGTGCCTTTGACAGGGCTTTGAGCACAACACGCTCGATTTCTTCGGGAATGTCCGGGCGCAGGCGGCGCATCAACGGCGGCGGATCAACCGCGTGCTGAATGATGACACCTGACGGTGTTGGAGCATCGAAGGGGACGTGACCGACCAACAGCTCGTATAGCGTGACGCCTAGCGAGTAAATGTCCGAGGTTCGGTCAAGTTCTTCACCTCGACACTGTTCAGGCGACATGTAGTGGGGCGTACCCATCACCAGCCCCGGCTCAGTAAGTTTAGATACTGTGCCGCCGGAGCGTTCCTTGAGCTTGGCAATGCCAAAATCCACAACCTTGACAATTTCTTCGCCGGTTTCTGGCTGGGAGAGTAAAATGATGTTGTCGGGTTTGATGTCACGGTGCACGACGCCGGCTTCGTGGGCTGCATGGATAGCCTGACAGACAGGCCGCAGAATGGACAAAATCCGCTGCGGTGACAATCTGCCCTGCTGTTCCAGTTCTTCGCGTAGGGAACGACCGGTCAGCAGCTCCATGGCAAGGTATGCCTGCCCGGTTGGCAGAATCCCAAAGTCGTACACACTGATGACATTGGGATGGTTGAGCCGTGCGGCTGCCCGTGCTTCCTGGCGAAAGCGCTCCAGCGTTTCCTGATTGGAGACAAAATCGGGTAGCACGATTTTCAGGGCAATCGTGCGGTCAAGCTCCAAGTGAGTTGCTCGATACACCGAGCCCATCCCACCCTGACCAATCAGGGCGTCGAGACGATACTTGCCGCTGATGATGCGCGTTCCGGGAAAGGCCTCGGCTAGAAACACGCCGTCCTTTGTGCAGCGCAACTCGGTGTCGTCGTAACACTGCTTACAGAGCGGACAGTATCGCATGGCGCTATTCAAAGAGATTGAACAGTTAATGCAACGAAGGCAGGCTGCCTAACGGCTGTGGCATTGTCTCCGGGCAAACGGATATTGATGCACGGCGACGTAGGATTCAACACCGGCCGCATGGCTGCCTGGCTTAGGTCGTCGTTTCGTCCGGCGGCAGGGTGTCATCTTCGGTTATGTCCAGCCCCGGCGGGTTTTCTTCCCGATCGGCCAGCTCAAGTTGAATGAAGCGCAACTTGATAGCTGCGACGTTAAGCGCGTCGCATGCAGCGTCAAACAGTTCAAAGCCAGCCTGTCCGGCAAGCATGTCCTGCATAAGCTGCATTGCTTCCTGCAACTGAGCGTAGGCTTCCACCATGAGCTGTCGGTGGGCAGGGCTAAGGGACATCTTCTTCTACTGGCGTCAGGGTTTCTTCAGAAAGGCACTCGTAAAGTGCTTTTGGCGCTTTGACGGTCTTTGTTTCTGGAATAGCCACCACCCGCACAACGAGCCGCCGGTGACGTAGGCGCAGCGTCAGTATGTCACCCGGCTTGACCGATCGCGAACTTTTTGCCGGAAGACCATTGACGCACACCGCGCCTGCGTCGCACAGGTGCTGCGCTACGGTACGTCGTGGCACGAGACGGCTGACTTTGAGAAACAAATCAAGACGCACGCTCAGAGCCCTACCCAAACTTAGTGGTGTTTCCAGTTGGGTTTCCGCTTTTCTCGGAATGCCAGTAACCCTTCCTCAACGTCGCTGTAGCTCATCAACTGGTTGAGATACTGGTCTTCTACAGCCTGCATGGCGGCTTCAATGTCGTGGAAATACGCCGTATGTAGGGCCCGCCGGGCAGATTCAAGAACCGGCGCGCTCCAGCCGCGCAAAATGGTCAGCAATTCTTCGGTTTTGGCAGCAAGTTGCTCCGGTGGCACAACGTAATCCACCAGCCCCACCCGCTGGGCTTCGGCAGCATCAAGTACTTCTGACAGCAACACCATGCGTAGGGCGCGGTGCCAGCCGATGATACGCGGCAGCAGCACGCATGACGTAGGTGGGTAAAGTCCGAGCCGAATTTCCGGCTGTCCAAAAGTCGCTGTTGTCACGGCGATGACCAGATCACAGTACGCCACGAGTTCACAGCCCATACCAAAAGCCTGACCGCGCACAACGCCAACCACCGGCTTGGACAAAGTTCGCAGGTTGCGATAGATGGCGTGAAACTCTTGAAGTGTCTGGTAGGCCTTGGAGGGCTTGTGGTCTTCGATTGAGATACCCGTTGAAAAGGCCGTGCACTCGGGTTCGGTGGTGATGACGAGGGCATGAAAGCTGTTGGATGGTTTTCGTCCCAGCGCGTCGAGAAGCTGGTTGATTTCGCGCATCATCGCCAGGCTCAGGATGTTGAGCGGCGGGGAAGCGAGCGTCAGGAAGGCAATTTGATTTTCGATATTTAGGCGTGCAAGGGGCATGGCAGTTACCGTGACATCAAACGTTTTTGCGCACCGGCCAGCAGATGTTCGACCTTGACAATGGCGCGGGTGTGTTCGCCTTCGCCGATTTTACCGGCCAGATCGAAAGCTTCGACGCGAAACCGATGAAAATTTCCGTCGTTTCCCAGGTAAGTTGCCGTGGTCGTGACCGTCGCGCCAACCGGTGTAGGCGCCAGGTGGCGCACATTCACTTCCACCCTACTGAAAGCTCATCCGCAGCCTGGGTACGCTCCCGCATCCGCCCACAGGCAAGCTCCATCGGGGCGACCATCCGAATGGTAGCAAACACGTCAATGTAGGCGTCTTGGTAGCGTCCGTCCTTCCACTCGGCCGATAGGCCGTGCGTGGTATCGTTTTTGGTGACGACATAGGTGACGGTTTCGGTCTGTCCCACAGCAAGCATGAGTAACTCCGTGCAACTGGCAGCTTTCAGGTTACTTCCAGTAACTCCGGTCAAGACCGCGATACTGGATGGCTTCGGCCACGTGGTGCGCGGCGATGTTGGTTGCGCCTTCAAGGTCAGCGATGGTCCGGCTGACCTTCAGGATGCGGTCATAAGCCCGCGCTGAAAGGCCCAGACGTGCCATGGCGGTTTCAAGCACCTGCCGTCCGGCAGCATCGAGCCGACAGTAGCGCCGGATGGCCTGGGGCGTCATGTGAGCGTTGCAAAACATGGTGGGTTTAGACTGGGTGCGCGCTTTGAAGCGTTCAAGCTGGCGTTCGCGCGCCCGTACAACCCGCGCCCGGATGGTGGCAGAGTCTTCGCCAGGTGCATCGGCAGCTAACTCCTGGAAGTTGACGGCGGGAACCTCCACGTGAATATCAATCCGGTCGAGCAGCGGGCCGGAAATTTTGGCGACATACCGCTGAATCTGGGCCGGCGTGCAGTGGCATTCGCGGGTAGGGTCGTTGAAAAAGCCACATGGGCAAGGATTCATCGCAGCAGCCAGCATAAAGCGCGCTGGAAAGGTCAGCGACATTGCCGCCCGTGAGATCGTTACCTTGCCGTCTTCAAGTGGCTGGCGCAGCACTTCGAGGGCATTGCGGTCAAATTCGGGAAGTTCATCCAGAAACAGCACGCCGTGGTGGGCAAGACTAACTTCTCCCGGTCGGGGGGCGGCCCCGCCGCCAATGAGGCCGGCATCCGAAACGGTGACGTGGGGGTTGCGAAAAGGGCGCTCACATACCAGCCCCTGTCGCTGGGTCAACCCGGCGACGCTGTGGATGCGCGTCACATCAAGGGCTTCCTCGAAGGTCAGCGGCGGCAGAATGGTCGGAATCCGGCGGGCGAGCATCGTCTTGCCCGAACCCGGCGGCCCAATCATGAGAATGTTGTGCCCGCCGGCGCAGGCAACTTCAATGGCGCGACGAACGTGCAGTTGCCCGCGAACATCCCGAAAGTCAACTTGACTGTTGGTAGCTGCGGCGAGCATAGCCGAGACATCCACGGTGAACGGCGGCGGCAGGGACTCACTTTCCAAAAGAGCTAACACATCTGCCAGGGAACCCACCGGGTAGGTGGCCAGACCGCTTACCACGGCTGTTTCAGGGGCGTTGTCGCGGGGCACAACGATGTATCGCAAGCCGCTTTCACGCGCTTTGAGCGCCATAGAAAGCGCGCCTTTGACAGGGCGCACCTGCCCGTCTAGGGACAGTTCACCGACAAACAGCGTTTCCGTTACGTACCGGCTGCGCAAATTGCCCGCTGCTCCGAGAACGCCAACGGCAATCGGCAAGTCAAAACCGGCGCCTTCCTTACGCAGATCGGCTGGAGCAAGGTTGACAGTCATTCGCTGGCTGGGGAACGGAAACCCACAGTTTGTAATGGCGGCGCGAATCCGTTCGCGGCTTTCCCGAACGGCAGCATCCGGCAGCCCAACCATAATCACCACGGGCTGGCTATCGCTTACGTGCGGCGTGAGGTGGACTTCGACTTGTACCAGGTGGGCGTCAATACCAAAGACAGCCGCACCAAAGGTCTTAAACAGCGCCATGGGTGCAATAGAGATGACCAAACTGCAAGGGCTTGAAACTATGTTTTTCGACTGCCAATGTGCAAGTCAAACCTGCTGTGGCTGGCTAGTTGCAATGTAGCGGTTCGAATTGATTGTGTCGCGGCCGTTTTGGTGTAGCCTCGGTCGTTGTCACCTGGCGGATACTGCTTGCTGTTGCTAGCCGGCACAGCACTCACCTACAAGTTGTTTGTCAAGTCATGAGGCTGCCTGCACTTTTTTTCGACAGTTTGCGCCAGGCAACGGCTGAAGCGAAGTGGGCGTTGCTGCTGACCTTGGTCAACTTGGGGCTGTCGGTGCTGGCGCTGCTGCCGGTCATCATGTGGCTCAAGTCCGTCAATGGCGCTTCGTTGTTTGCTGAGCGCCTGCTGAAGGATGCCCTTGACATCGAGTGGCTGCTGGTGGCGCTCCGGATTGGAAAGAGTGCTTTTCCCATCCGTTTGGCTATCGCTTCTGGGCTCGCCCTGCTGATTGGCTACCTTGTCACTACATTTCTGTCTGGCGGCATCATTGCCAATTTCGCGCTGCCCAGAGCGCCACGTGCATTTTGGGCAGACTGCCGCCGGTATATGCTGCCGCTGTTGGCAGCCAGGCTGCTTACGGGTCTGCTGCTTGTCACAGCCGGTGGCGTGCTGGTGCTAGCTTGGAGTCCGCTATACAGTCTTGTGACCGAAAACCAGACGACGCCGTGGCGCGCCGACCTTATGCAGTGGATCGGTCTCGGCATAGGGCTGGTGGTGTTTTGGAGCGTTTACCTTGTGATGGACTACCTCAAGCTGGCGCTGGTGGTTCATGCGCGGCAGCAGTCGTGGACAAGCCGCCTTCGGGCTTGGTGGAAATTGTTTATTCGCCGTCCGGGCACGACCATCGGGCTGTACCTTTTGACAACGGTTTTGTGGCTACTCGTCGTCGGAGGACTTATGTGGCTGATGCATCATGTGACGCCGGTAACTTGGTTTTCTTCGGCCTTGCTGGTGTTGCTAAGCCAGGCGTTGGTGTTTGCCCGGCACTGGGTGCGGCTGGTGTTCATCGCGGGTGGGTGCCGGTTGCTGGAAACCGTGCCGTAAGGTGCGGAATGAAACGAGCCGGACGCCGGTGGGTATAGTGGTGGAGTTGGGTTTGCCTAACCCTTGCCGTTGGTTGCATGTCCAGACCGTTGCCTGCTATGCGGCCGATGTCAGACGTGGGGAAAGATGTCGTCGTGAAGCGTTACTTGGCTTTGGGGGATTCCTACACGATTGGGGAAGGAGTAGCTGAACCGGAGCGTTTTCCCGAACAGCTTTGCGCTGCCCTACGCCAGCGCGGGCAGCATTGGGCTGCACCACACATCATTGCACGTACCGGCTGGACGACCGATGAACTGGCCGCGGCCATTGACGCCAATCCACCGGCGGGATGCTTCGATCTGGTGACGCTGCTCATCGGCGTCAACGACCAATACCGACGGCAGACACCGGAAGCGTACCGTCCTCGGTTTCGCGCGCTGCTTCAGCAGGCCATCGCCTTTGCCGGCGAACGGCCACAGCATGTCGTTGTCCTTTCCATTCCCGACTGGTGTGTGACGCCATTTGCCGCCGAACAGCACCGGCAGGGTGAAAGTCCTGTTATTGACCTGTTCAATGCTGTCAACCGCGAGGAAACGCTGGCCACCGGAGCCCACTACGTGGATGTCACAACCATTTCGCGCCGAGCGGCACAGGATACATCACTGCTGGCGGCTGACGGGCTACATCCTTCGGGCAAAATGTACGCCCTGTGGGTAGCCTCCATCATGTCGTCTGTCCCGCTGGAGTAGCTTCGGTGGTGTGCTTCCCGATACACTCTCTGCATCACAATGACTCTTATCTTCCCGGAGCCAACCCAATGCGTACCATTCGAGACCTTGACCTCCACCAGCGGCGTGTGTTTATTCGCGTGGATTTCAATGTTCCTGTCAGAGAAGGTCAGGTAGCAGACGACACGCGCATCCGCGCTGCCATACCCACAATTCAACTGGCGCGTGAAAAAGGCGCCAAAGTCATTTTGGCTTCGCATCTGGGACGCCCCAAAGGCGCACCGGAAGCGAAGTACAGCCTTCAGCCGGTTGTCAGCGTGCTGAGCGAACACTTAGGGATGCCGGTGCGCTTTGCCCCAGACTGTGTCGGCCCGGAAGTCGAAAAGCTGGTTGCCGAACTCCAACCGGGAGAAGTATTGCTGCTCGAAAATCTCCGTTTTCACGCCGGTGAAGAAAAAAACGACGAAGCTTTTGCGCGTCAGTTGGCAGCACTTGCTGAAGTGTATGTCAATGACGCCTTTGGTACGGCGCACCGGGCGCACGCTTCAACGGCCGGAATGGCAGCTTTCATCCCGGAGCGGGGCGTTGGTCTGCTGATGGAGCGGGAACTGGAATACCTTGGCAAGGCGCTGCATGCGCCGGAGCGTCCCTACGTGGCGATTCTCGGCGGCGCGAAGGTGTCGGACAAAATCGAGGTCATTGACAAGATGCTGGATGTGGCCGACGCCGTACTGATTGGCGGCGCCATGGCCTACACGTTTTTGAAAGCCCGTGGCGTCGAGGTCGGCCGCTCGCTGGTCGAGGAAGACAAACTCGATGTAGCGCGCACGTTAGAGTCCAAGGCTCAGATGCGCAATGTCCGGCTATACCTGCCGACCGACCACGTGGTGGGCGACCTGACACGTCCTGAACTGGAACCCCAGACGGTTTCGGTGCTGGCGACGCCGCCTGACCTAGCCGGGTATGACATCGGGCCAGAAACCATTGCTACTTACCGGGCCGAGATTGCTAAGGCGCGCATGATCGTTTGGAATGGCCCAATGGGCATGTTTGAAGAACCACGTTACGCGACTGGAACGAATGCGATTGCCGCTGCCGTAGCCGCAGCCGAGGCTATCAGCATCGTCGGCGGTGGCGACAGTGTGGCTGCCATCAACGCTGCCGGTCTCAGCGATCGGATTACGCACGTCTCTACGGGCGGCGGCGCCAGTCTGGAGTTTCTCTCCGGCATCGAACTACCTGGCGTGGCTGCGCTCCGCTAAGGGTTGATCGAGGCGGTTTGGCAGAGCGGGTGTAGGAGCAAGGCATGGAAATCACACTCGTCACGGCAGATGGCTTCCGCAATCTAGCCGGAACGTTGTCTGCAGCGCCAGGGCTAAATGTTCTGTGGGGCGGCAACGGGCAGGGAAAAACCAACTGGCTGGAAGCTATCTACATGCTGGCGACGACAAAATCCTTTCGGACACACCAGCCGCAGGAACTCATGGCCTTTGGCGCAGCGGCTGCCCATCTGCGCCTGGAAGTACAGCGACGCACGGGGCCTGTTACGCTGGACGTGCACCTTGAGCCGGGACGCAAGGTCATGTTGGTCAACGGTAAACGGGCGGGGCTGCACGATTACCTTGGACACCTTGTAGTGTTTGCCTATGGGCGCGGAGCTCTGGAAGTCATCTGTGGCGAGCCGGAGCAGCGCCGGCGGTTTCTCGACCGGGGCATCATGAGCCTAAAACCGGCTTATGTGCAGACACTGGTGGAGTACGCCCGGGTTCTCAAACAGAAAAATGCCCTGCTGCGCGCCGTTGGAGAGGAACCTACCCGCCGTAACTGGCTGGATTCCCTTGACGCCTGGAACGCACAGCTTGTCGAGTTGGGGGCAGAATTGCACGTCGAGCGGACGCGCTACGCCGAACAGCTTGATGCCTATCTGGAACGGCAGCTTTTCGGAGCCGAACGGGTGGCCATCCGCTATGTGTCGTCGCTGGAGCCGGACCTGCCGCCGACGGCGGAAGCCTTTCGGGCTGCGATGACCGAACGGCTGACACGCTGCCGCGCTGCCGAACTAGCCGTCGGGCATGCGCTCGTCGGCCCCCACCGGGACGATCTGGCCATTCTGATGGATGGCCGGGAAGTGGCGCGCTTTGGCAGTGCCGGGCAGCAACGCAGTACGCTACTCGTCCTCACGCTGGGGCAACTGGTGCTGTATCGGGCACACTGCGCCGAGCCGCCGGTGTTTCTGCTCGATGACCTCGATGCCGAACTTGACCCGCAACGTATCGCAACCTTGTTGGCATATCTGGAGGGCAAAGCCCAAACCTTTGTCACCACAACCAAACCGGGGCTAGTACGCTGTGCAGCCCGCTGGCTGGAGCTGCGCGCTGGGCGGTTTGTCTCCGCCCACGATGGGGACTACCAGCCGCCGGCAGACGTTTTGCCGGAAGCTTGTCTGGAAACACAAGCTTCCGCCGCAGGTCTGATACCAGCCGATGGTTTTGGCTAGGGTCAAGCCGATATGGATTGGGGTACATTGGCTTGGGTTACGGGCGGGGTTCTGGTTGTGGCGATGCTGTATGCCGCCGTCGGACATGCTGGCGCTTCGGGTTACATCGCCGTCATGACGCTGGCCGGGTGGGCCCCGAATGTCATCAAGCCAACGGCCCTGATGCTCAACCTGCTGGTGGCGGCGCTGGCCACCTGGCAGTTTGCACCGTACTTCGAGTGGCGGCGCTTCTGGCCGTTTGCCCTGCTGGCGCTGCCGCTGGCTTTTGTCGGTGGTTATCTCACTCCACCACCGGAAGTCTTCAGGCGATTGGTCGGCGGGATACTTTGGGTGTCGGCATTTCGGATATGGCTGCCGCAGCCAGCGGCAACGGCTGTCAGGCCGCCGCCGTTGTGGCTAGCGCTTCCAAGTGGCGCATGCGTTGGTTTTCTATCGGGCCTGACCGGCACAGGTGGGGGCATCTTTTTAACGCCATTGTTGCTGTTTGCCCGGTGGGCCGAGACAAAAACGGCCTCGGCCGTTTCGGCGGCGTTCATTCTGGGGAATTCGCTGTCTGGGCTACTGGGGTACGTTGCCAGCGCAGCGCCTCTGCCGCCTTTTGTCTGGCCGCTGTTTGTGGCAGCGCTGGTTGGCGGCTGGCTGGGGGCGCATGTCGGGAGCCGGTATCTGTCGGCGCGCGGTGTCGAGTACGTGCTGTCGGTGGTACTGCTCATTGCCGGTGGAAAACTGCTGTTTGGATGAGGTTGGATATTCCGCCGGTTGGTTTGGGCTAGACAGAGTATGGGGCAGTTTTTGACTGGTTGCCGATACTGAAGTTGCAAGGCGGTGAGTGCAGTAAAGCTTCCGAGGCTGGCGTCAGTCACACTTTACACTGGTCGCCGACCCTTTCCGCCCTGTTTCAAAAGACTTGTGCTTTCAGAAGGTCAACCCAAGCACCGGCTATATGCTAGATGCCGGGGCAGTGGTTGGTGTTTTGCGGGTGCGGAAGGCCAACCTACCCAGACTGGTTTCACATCTACCCACACTTGGCACTGCCGCTAAACCGGCGGATTTCAGTGATGAAGTGGCTCGTGCGCTTCCCGGCTGTAGTGGGCCACCAGATCGGCCGGGGCCGGTTCGCCCAAAAAGATTTCCCGCAGCTTGTGCCAGAGCGCCAAGCGGTTCCAGTCCGGCGTTTTGCGGACCTTCATCTCATCCGTCAGGTAGGGGTTAGGTAGGAAGACCGTCGTCATCTGCTCGCCCGCGCCGTTCCACATGCGCAGTCCCCAGCTCCGCCCGCCGCCACAACGCTGCCCGCGCTGTAAAAAGAAAGCCACTTTGGAGACCTGTCGTTGCCGGGCAACTTCAGGAGTCGGTGCCCGCCGGTGAATGCCGGTGCACAGGTGAAAGTGCCAGTAACCCAAATCCACCGTGAGATAGCCGTCAAGGAACGTCACCTTGGGCGCTTTCTCAAAGCGGATTTCAAAAACAGCGCCTTCAATGCAGGGCCCTACTACAATGTCCCGCCAGTGCTCCTTGAAGAGCAAATCTGTCAGGCGCTTCATCGTCGCCGGACTGGCGTCAAAGTAGTCATACTCAAGCAATCCACCACCGGGCAGGGGAATGACTTCCCGCGCCAGACAGCGTGGCGGAAGAGCCGTTGTGGTGTCAGAGGAAACATCGGGGAGAGCGGCAACGGTCACGGGGTTCTTTCTCCGTGGGGTGTTTTGTATAAGCAGGTAGGGCTGTGAAACCGCAGGGTTAGCCTGCGAATGCTGTAGTGTAGGCTGTTGCCAGATGAACGAGAAGAGATTCTTTCTACGCATGGGAAGGTGACGAATCACGCTGCGGCTGCATGCTCCCGATATGGCTTTCCACGAACTGATTGGACAATCGGCGGCAAGGGCGTTTCTCCAGCGCGGTCTGGCCAGTGGACGCTTGCCGGCTAGCCTGCTGTTTACTGGGCCCGCTGGGGTGGGCAAACGCCAGTTTGCTCTAGCGCTAGCCCAAGCCTTGAACTGCCCGGAAGCGCCAAACACAGGCTGCGGCAGATGTACCACCTGCCGGCGCATCGCACAGGGAGAATATCCCGATGTGCTGCAGGTGGCTCCCGACGGTACACACATCAAGATTGGGCAAGTGCGCGAAGCTATCCGCTTTGCTACTGACCTGCCCTATGAGGGCCGGCGGCGTGTTGTCATCTTTGAGCGTGCCGATACCTTCAACACGGCGGCCGCCAACGCCTTTCTCAAAACGCTCGAAGAACCACCCGCCCACGCACAACTCATCCTTATCAGCGCCCGCCCGGATGCCCTGCCGGCCACCATCCGTTCGCGCTGCCCGGTGGTGAGATTTGTGTTGCTGTCACCTGAAGAAGTTGAGCAGTGTCTGGAGCAATATGCTCGACGTCCGCCGGCCGACCAACGGTTTTTGGCGCGGTTGGCGCAGGGACGCCCCGGCACGGTCACAGGGCTGGACTTGGAAGTGTACCGCCAGCAACGCCGCGCGCTGCTTGAACTGTTGACGTTGCTGGGGCAAGGCAACGCTGTCCCACGGTTACTGAAAGCGGCTCAATACTTCGGAAAACTCGAACGTCCCGAATTTGAATTTGTACTGGACATCCTGGCTAGCCTGATACGCGATCTGGTGTATCTGAAAGCTACACTGGCAGCAGCAACCCCCCGTTTGCTAGAAGACCAGCTCGTTCATAGCGATGTTCAGTCGAGACTGGTAGAGCTAGCCAAGATGTTCTCATTGGACCGTTTGCAGCAGATACTCAACCGGTTTGAAAGCATCCGGCGCGGCCTTGACCGCAACATCAACCGCGTCCTAGCCCTCGAGGCAGCGTTGCTCGAACTGACCGCCACGCCGTGAGCAAAGGCTGTCGCTAAACCCTTCGACTACGAACACAAGTTCGGTTATTGTGGGGCGTACCAGCAGTACACGAATCATCCCACACCGAGCTTATGGCACTGACGACTTACCTTGAAGCCATCCGGCAAGCCCTGTTTGAGGAAATGCGCCGTGACCCCAACGTGTTTTGCCTTGGAGAAGACATCGGAGTCTATGGCGGCGCATTCAAGGTCACGGCCGGTTTGCTGGAGGAGTTCGGGCCGGAGCGCGTCATTGACACGCCCATTTCGGAGGCGGCCATTGTCGGCGCCGCCTGTGGTGCGGCGCACCTGGGGCTGCGTCCGGTAGCCGAAATGCAGTTCATTGATTTCATTTCCTGTGCTTTTGACATCCTGACCAACTATGCGGCAACAAGCCGCTACCGGCAAGGCTTGCCGGTTCCCATCGTCGTGCGCGGCCCAACCGGAGCCGGGGTAAGGGGTGGTCCTTTCCACTCGCGCAATCCAGAGGCTTTTTTCATGAACACCCCAGGGCTAAAGATGGTCGAGCCGGCAACGCCTTACGATGCCAAGGGCTTGCTCAAGGCTGCCATTCGTGATGACGATCCGGTGCTCTACTTTGAGCACAAGTACCTCTACCGGCGCATCAAAGAAGATTTGCCAGAGACGGACTACATTGTGCCCATTGGGAAGGCTGCCGTACGCCGAGTCGGCACGGATGTCTCGATTATTACCTTTGGTGCGATGGTTCACGTCGCTTTGGAAGCAGCCGAAACCCTTGCCCGCGAAGATGACATCCAGGTGGAAGTACTGGATATGCGATCGCTGCTGCCTTACGACAAGGAAGCCATCGCACAAACGGTGCAGAAAACCAACAAGGTCATCATTTTGCACGAGGCAACGTTGACCGGTGGAATTGGCGGCGAATGGGCAGCCTTCATTGCCGAGGAACTCTTCGAGCACCTTGACGGTCCTATTGTGCGTGTAGCCTCTATTGATACCCCAACCCCCTACAGTCCGCCGCTCGAAGATTTTTTCCTGCCCAATGCTGAGAAAGTCATGGCGGCCGTACGGCGGTTAGTAGAGTATTGAAACGAACCAACCAGGCCCTGCTGGATGTGGGCTTGGTCTACAAGTCGTTCCGACGAAGGATTGTGGTTATGCGTTACGAAGTTGTCATGCCCCAGATGGGTGAGTCCATTACGGAAGGCACTATCATCAAGTGGTTGAAACAGGTCGGCGAGCGCGTTGAGCGCGATGAGCCAATTTTTGAGATTTCAACCGACAAGGTGGATGCAGAAATACCGGCTCCCCAGGCTGGTATTTTGGTTGAAATTCTTGTTGGCGAGAACCAGACCGTGCCGGTCAATACAGTTGTTGCCTACATCAGCGATGAGGTTCCGTCCTTTGCGCCAGAGCCTGCTCCGCCGCCGGCTTCGGCTGAAATGCCGACTGCTATGAGTGTAGTTTCGGCCTCGACAACGGCGGCTGCGCCTGCCAACGGTACGACTGTCAGCACCCAGATTGATGAGGCCGACGTAGAGGACACGGCTGAAACAACCGACACTTTTGGCATACGGTCTTCGCCGCTTGTGCGCCGGATGGCGCGTGAATACGGTGTAGATTTGCGCCAGATTCGCGGCACAGGAATTGGTGGGCGCATCACGAAACACGATTTTCTGGCGTTTTTAGAGCGCCAGAAGGCAGCCGCTGCATCTGCACCGGCTTCGCCAACCGTGACACCGGCCGCACCAGTCGTGACGCCACCTCCTCCAGTGCCATCTGCTACTCCTCCGGCGGCGCCAGAGTTACTGGTTGCCCCGGCCACGGCGGCACCGGTCACGGCTGCGCCCCCATCTGCCACGCTGCCGGGTGATGCGGTTGAAATCGTCCCAATGACGGCGATGCGCAAGAAAATTGCCGAGCGCATGGTACTCAGCAAGCATACATCGCCACACGTCACGTCCGTCTTTGAAGTGGACATGACGCATATTCACCGGTTGCGTGAAAAGAACAAGCAGGCGTTTGAAGCACAGCATGGCGTAAAGCTGACCTATTTGCCGTTTATCGTCAAAAGCGTTGTAGACACGCTCCGCGCTTGGCCGGCGCTCAATGCCTCCATCGAGGGCGACAACATCATCTACAAAAAGCACTATCACATCGGGATAGCGGTCGCGCTCGACTGGGGGTTGATTGTTCCCGTTATTCGTCATGCCGAAGAGAAAAATCTCATTGGCTTGGCACGCAGCATCAATGATCTTGCCAGTCGTGCCCGTGCCAAGCAGCTCAAGCCCGATGAAGTCACAGGCGGAACTTTCACCGTTACAAACTATGGGAGCTTCGGAAGCCTCATTGGAACACCTATCATCAACCAGCCACAGGTTGCCATTTTAGGCGTTGGGGCAGTGGTCAAGCGGCCGGTCGTTACAGAAGACGACGCCATTGCCATTCGCCACATGTCCTATCTATCGCTGACATTTGACCACCGCCTGATTGACGGCGCGGTGGCGGACCAGTTTATGTCCCAACTCAAACGAACGTTGGAGACATTCCAGGCGACGGAGTTGAGTTAGGCACCACTGTGAAGAGCCGAGATTGGGTGGTTGTGGCGGAAGCGGACAACTTCCACAGCCACCCTGGCCCAATCGAGCGTGTCTGCTGATGGAAAATTCGGTGAAAGCCGCTGCCAAAAGTGAGCCCCTGTACCTGTCGGCCAATGCTATTCCTGCTTGGACGGACGAAGCTCGGCGGGCAGATCGGCTCGCCGGGCTGCTGCTGGCTGGACTAGCGGCGCTGTTTGCCTTCTTTGTGACCCGGCGCATCGGTACCATTCCGGCGCCAACGGCTACCGAAGGGTTTCTAGCCTACGAGGCCGTGACGGGCAGGATGAGCTTCACGCGGCCGGCACTAGGGTGGACCCTGTGGGCGGCACTTGTTGCTTTTGGCGACGGTATCGCCCAGGTGCGGGTGTATGGCCTTTTGCTGGCGCTGACAACGCTAGTCCTCATCTATTTCATCGGGCGCAAACTCCACAGTCGTGCTGCCGGGCTACTGGCAGTGGCGTGTTTGATTGGCGATCCTAACTTCTTCAACAGTCTGCGCACGTTCCGCCCTGAAACCGGCGCTGTCACCTTTGCCCTGCTCGGCTTTTATCTGTTTTTGCGCGCCCAGGCCACCGACCGCCTGGGACTCAAGTGGCTTTGGGGACTGCTGGGTGGCGCGGCCTCGCTGCTGGCCGGATGGTTTGATCCGATTGGATGGAGCAGTTTTCTATGGGTGCTCGCCTGGGGACTTATCCAGCGTGGCGACCTGCTAGGGAGCACCTCATGGCGCATCTATCTTCTTGGCGCCGGAGCTTTGTTGCTTCCCTATCTGTTCTGGATCGGGACGCACTGGACCGAGTACCAACACCAGGCCGCACAGGTTGCTGCCGTCCTGTACGGGCAACCCGGTTTGTCCCTGTGGGACAACATGCTGACTGAAACACGGCGCTATGCCGGCTGGTCGGGCGGTATTCTTCTGATTCCAACCCCGGACAGCCTTGGGGTGCGGCTCTTTCAGTGGATGACCCTTGGAGCGCTAGCGTATCTGGGCGTCCGCACGGCCCGTACAATTTCCCACATGGTGTCCCACTGGCAGTTCGTCCGCGAACTGCGCCGGCGGTTTGGTGGGATGCCCGCCCCGGACGAGTTGAAAGAGCTGTATGAAAGCGGGGAAGTCAGGCTTCCCAAAGTCGGCACGCTGGAAAGCTGGATGTTCGAGCGCGGTGGGCTGCTGCGTCGGCTTTCGCTTATTGTGCAGGAAATCGAAAAAGACACGCGCCCCATCACCCACTGGCTTCAGGTGTTGGGCGCACCGTCGCACCCGGACTGGCGGATTCCCCGCACAGGGCTGTTGGTTGTCACCTTGACCGGTGCACTGAGCCTAGCGCTGTTGGACAGCTACAAGCTCCCTGCCTCGCTGCCCATACTAACGGGGTGGTTTGCGTTGTGCGTTGGGGTATTTGTGGTGGATGCGCTGCGCTGGGCCGTAGAACAACGGCGGCGCACAGTCCCGCGCGTCTTGCGTGGTCTGGCCGTGGGCATGGCGATGCTGGCGCTGGTCACGGCCACGCTGGGCTCAGGCGGGCGGGCTGTCTGGCGTTTCCACCGCTGGACACGAACCTTTACCCCGGCACCGTATGCCGATCTTGCGCTGGTCTTGCGGCAGGTCGTCCCGCCAGGAGCAACCATTGTGGCAAGTCATACCCACCGCTTTGCCTTTCCACTTGGCACCCGCTACCTGACCCCGCAAAACGATGAACTGGCGCTTCCTGAAGCAGTCACCAAAGACGAGCAGGTTGTCATGATTGTTGACGACACGCCTGCGTCTTCGTCTCTCCGAAAGGCAGCCTCCGAGCGCCGGTGGTCGCTCATTGCCGAGTTGTCGGGAACGCTCTACGGCACCATGCGGGTATACCAACTAACTGAAGCAGAAAGCCCCCCGTCACGGCCAGGGCGGTATTACTTTATGGGCAGCACCAATGGCTATGCCCGCCGTGGTTATTACACCGAGCAGCAGCGCCAAGAGGCCACGCTTGTCTGGCTGGCCGAGCCAACCGATCTTGAACGTCTGACAAAAAACCTGCCGCATGCCGGGATGCGCCCGCCAGAAGTGCAGCGTGACGGCAGCCGGCTCGCCCTGCGGATTGTGACCGATGTCTCCAACTATACCACCTGCCTGCGGTTGCCTCTGCCCCTGCTCAAACCAAACGTGATGTATCGCCTTCAGACTGCCGCGCGCGTCACTCAGGGTGGGGCCGTGATTGGCGTCCGTGACCAAACCGGGCTGTGGCTCAACGAACCTGTGGCGCTGAGTGAAAGCCAGACCTACATGCCGATTGACATTCTTTTTGTCACCAACGAACGGGGCGATGCGGAGTTAGCCATCGGTAACCGGCGAAACCAACCTGCTGCTTCTGCTCTGTACCTTGGACGGGTAGAAGTCCGGGAGATTGGCGCCAACCCATAGGGCTCCGTCTGCTAAGTTCAATGCGCCATGGCGCCTGGTCGGTCATCTGCCTGGATTTTGTTGATGCTAGGGGTGGCACTGTTGGGGCTCTTGGTATCAGTTGTCTGGGGGCTAGTGATTCGCCTCGGCTACCTTCCGCACTAGCGGTGGTGGCCAACGGCAGTAGTTCGCCGGTTCAACACTGGCTTACAGAAGACGATGGATTGATTCAGCAGAGTACCGCACTCACCAGCCAGTTTCGTCACTACCTCAGTGATGGGCCGAAAGGCGCTGATTTCTTCCAGCAGATCGCGCGGCGGTTCAGATTCGTGGGCAAAACCGATGAGCCACCGGGGGAAGTGTGAGAGCCGTCGGAGCAGGGAACGAAGTGCAGCACGGTATTCGCGGCGTGAAGTGAGATAGCCACCAAAGCGTCCGGCATGGGCCAGGGTCAACGGCAGCAGTGGGTTGGGATGGTTGCTGACCCAGACTTCGCGCCAGCCGTCCCGGTGCTGAACTGCATGGCTGTACGGTGCTAGCGGCGGCAAGCGCAGGTATACCACATCAGCAGCCGTCTGCACGGCAAACACGTGCGCTGGAAGGCATGTAGCCTGGTTGGTCAGCCGGTTATCCACGGCGCAGTTGAGACGTGGCAGCGCCTCAATGGCTGCTTCTTCTAGGCTTTGGCACATGTGGCGGACGGAGGCATCAAAGCCCAACCAGTAATCCCCAAGGTACAGCCCTAGACTCATCCCTAGTGCCTGAGTCATGCGGTCCGGCGTCTGCAAGACGGCCTGCCGCAGCCCCGCCAGCCATCGGACTTGGGGCAGCGGCAACCAGCGCGTCAAGGCCGGATTGATGAGTGTCGCCTCGTCCTGGGCGGCATCGCGCGCCGCCCCAAGCCACGCATCCACCTGACTGGCCGTAAGCACATAGCCGTTGTTTTCAACGGCGGCAATTGCCCGGCATGTCTCTGCTTGGCGCGGATCATTGGTCAACACCTGCTTGCCAAGCAGCTTGAGCCGCCAGCCCAAGCTGCCATCGCCCCCAAAGGGCAGGGCAATGGAGTGGAACGGTTCTTTCTGGAGCGCAGCCAGCTCAAAACCGAGCAAAGGCGCGTGGTGAATAGGCGTTTGGGAAACCGTCCAGGGTGTCAGGCCAGAGAGGTCCAAAGGCTCACGGCCAGATGCACTATGCTCGGTCGTTGGGTCGGCGAGCCAGCAGGCTGTCACCGTTGGGTCAAGCGCCGTCCCGGCCAAAGCACGCAAGTGAGCTAGGGCTTCTGTCTCCTGATAGGCTTTGCGAAACGGGCGGTCTTGCGTCAGCGCGCACCAAACATCGGCTACGCGCAACAAGCGGGCTGCTAGGGGAATTTGCTCACCACGGAGACCATCCGGGTAGCCCGACCCATCCCAGTTTTCGTGATGCCAGCGAACCAGTAAGCCAATGGCCTCGGGAAGGTTGCGGTCGTAAATCACCCGCTCGCCAACAATAGGATGTCGCCATAGCATCTGCCGCTCCCCAAAGGTCAGGGGCCGGGAAGCGGTCAGAAAAGGCAGGTCGAGCTGGCGTTCGCCAATGTCGTGCAGCAGCGCCGCAATACGCAGATCACGACGCCCACGCTCGGAAAACCCGAAGGCAACGGCGAGTTTGTCCGCAACGGCTGCCAGACGAAGGGCATGGGAAGTGGTGTAGCCTTCGGCGAGATCGAGCCGGACGCTTTCAGTCTCGTATTCGGCTAGACGGGCCGCCCATGTGTCCGGCGCGGAAGCCTGTTTGGACATTGCGCTCAAAACGGCGTAGGACGCCGACGCAATGGATGATCAACCGGGATGAGCACGCTGAGAACTGCGCCGATAAAACCGCCGCCCAGGGCAAAGATCAGCCCCCCAAAGGTGCAGAATGCCAGAAACCGCAGAAAGTCCGTCCCGTCAAGATCAGGGGCGGCAAAGCGGAGCAGATAGAGCACACCTGCCAAAATGCCCCCGAAGACAAATCCCAGCATGGCGTTATGAGCGGCAATCCGGGGCGTCTCAGCATGGCCGCCATGGCGAAGTACTCCAACACAGGTTCCAATGAGAAACCCGATCTCGGCAAACATTGCCCCGTTGCGAATCGGGTGCGCATCGGGAAAGCCAAGCTGTCGCCAGACCAGATACAGGGCAACCATCACCAGACTGCTTACCGCACCGACGCGGCTGCCGGCCAGCAGCATCGTCCAGAAATGTTCGAGGGAATCAAACGTCGGCTGCCGGAGCGGCTTTTGCGGCGCAACCAGATGCAGCACGTCCTGACAGCGGCTACAGGTGTTTGTCACCGGATCATAGCAATCGCTCTGGTGACAAATCTCGCACCGTACGGCAAGGGAAACCGATTTGACTCGCAACGGCTGGATTTCCGCCATGACGTTCAACCTCGACAAAGGATGCCTCGAAACGGGGGACGCCGTGGTGTCGCGTCACGCGCTGACCTCCACGGTCTTGGCTGTAATGGATGGGACGAATGCCGTCAAATGACTCTGCGATGATGATGGCGAGGGCGCGTTGCTGACTGTGCGTCCGGCAACGCTAGGTGCCATTTTCCACGGGGTAGTAGCAAAAGTCTGATCAAAGATGTTGGCAAACGGGAAAAAGTCGTGTTTTTTTATTGTCGTCTTCGACGACCAAGCGGTAACCTGCCGGTATCATTTTTGAACCAATTTTACATTGGCGGTTTGGGCAACCCCCCCTCTTGCCCGGATAAGCCTGCCTGCCAGAGAAGGCTTATGAAAGCACCGGTGTTGCTGGTTGTTGACGATGATGAACTCGTTTTGGAGTTGCTCAATGACATCCTACAGGACGAGTTTACGGTTGTCACGGCGACGGATGGCCCATCGGCCCTGGAGAAGCTGCGCTTACTGAGCGACCTTGATGGCGTCATCACGGACTTCGACATGCCCCACATGAGCGGCCTCGAACTGATGTGGCGGATTCGCCAACGTTACCCAACCCTGCCCATGGTTGGGCTTTCGGGGACGCTCCGCTCCCACCATCAGATTGCGGGCCGCTGCCCGGAAGGGGTTGTCTTTCTGCAGAAACCCTTTGAAGTGTCAGAATTGCTGGCTGTGGCCCAGCGGCTCTTCCAACCAACCGGCAAATAGAACTATGCTGGGCACACACAATTCTGAACCTGAATATGGGTAAACACATCACGCATGTCACAGAAAGTTCTTGATCTGTGCCGTCTTCTGCCCGGCCCGCTGGCCGGGCGGATGCTTGCGGACCTTGGCTTTGAAGTCGTACGTCTGCTGCCGCCGGCTGGCGACCTGACGCAGGCGCTGTCACCACAGCTTTACAACTGGCTGGCAGCCGGAAAGCAGACAATCACCCTTGACCTGAAAACCCCCGATGGCGTCGGGCAACTCAAGGCACTCGTCGCCGAAGCGGCCATCCTGCTGGAAATGAACCGTCCGGGTGTCATGGAGCGCCTCGGCGTCGGGCCGGAAACACTGCGCGCCATCAACCCAAAGCTGACCTATGTACGGATTGCCAGCTATCGCGATGCAGCCCTGTATGAAGCCCCGGGCCATGACCTGACCTATCTTGCAGGCGGCGGCTTTATTCCCCGCTTTGGTGACGCTTGGAAATACATGCAGATTGCGGATGGGGTCGGGGCGTACTGGGCGGTCATCGCAGCGCTGGACGGGCTGCGCAAGGGCGGCGGCTTCTATGAAGTGTACTTGTCCGAAGCCGCAGCCGGGTTGGCTTACCCGCCTCCCATCAAGCTTGATGGGAGCATCGTTTGCTACGGTATCTACCCGACCCGCGAGGGGCAGTTGGCGCTGGGATTGCTGGAGCCGCACTTCTGGCAACGTTTCTGCGCTGCCGTCGGGCGCGAAGACTGGAAAGCTTCGGCTTTCTCACCGGCTATTGAAAGCAATCCGGTGTATGTCGAAATCAAAGCCTTACTTGCCGAGCGGACGGCGGACGAATGGGAAGCTCTGGCGCTGACGCACGGTTTTCCCGCCCGCAAGGTGCAACCCTACACCCCGCCGTCGAGCACCGTTCCCTGGCGCGAAGCACACTGACATCCCAATGTACTGGCCCGGCGCAACCTGGCGTGAAGCGCCAAACACCAAAGCTGCGCCGCCAACCCCAACGTTGCCCCAACGTTGACGCCTACACCCTGGAGCCGAACCCATGGCGACTGAACGGAAGTATTATCGAACGTGTAACCTATGCGAGGCCATCTGCGGTCTTGAAATCACCGTACGCGGCAATGACATTGTGCGCATCGAGGGCGACCGGCAGGACCCTTTCAGCCAGGGGTACATCTGCCCGAAAGGGGTTGCCCTGCAAGACTTGCACACCGATCCCAACCGGCTGCGGCATCCGGTCCGCCGTACCCGTGGCGGCAACTGGGAGCGGATCACCTGGGAGGCGGCCTTCGATGAAGTGGCGGGGCGTTTGCGCGACATCCAGGAACGCTACGGCAACAATGCCGTGGCAACGTACCAGGGCAATCCGGCGGTTCACAACTTCGGCACGGTGCTTTCGTTTCCGTCTTTCGTGCGGACGCTGAAGACCAAAAACATCTACTCTGCCAGTTCGGTTGACCAGTTGCCGCACATGGTCGCAGCCCACGCCATGTTCGGCCACGGACTGCTTTTGCCCGTGCCGGACATAGAACGGACGCAGTTCTTTCTCATCATGGGGGCGAATCCGGTGGTCTCGAACGGCAGCCTCATGACTGCGCCCGGCATGTCGCGGCGGTTACAGGCGCTGCGCGCCCGTGGCGGCAAGGTGGTCGTTGTGGATCCACGCCGGACGGAAACGGCTGAACTTGCTGACCAACATCTTTTCATCCGGCCGGGAACAGATGCCTACCTGCTGCTTGCCATGCTACACGTCCTGTTTGCTGAAGGGCGCGTTCGGCTGGGGCGGCTGGCGGCATTTACCGATGGGGTCGAAACGCTAGCGGCTATCGTGCGTGATTTTCCGCCGGCGCGCGTGGCGCCGCTCACCGGCATTCCTGCTGAGACCATTGAGACGCTGGCCCGCGAGTTTGCCGCCGCGTCAGCAGCCGTGTGCTACGGCCGCGTCGGACTTTCCATCCAGACCTTCGGGACAAGTGCCCAGTGGCTTGTCAACGCGCTGAACATCGTCACCGGCAACCTCGACCGAGAAGGCGGGGCGATGTTTCCCAAAGCGGCAATTGACCCGCTGGAACGGTTTACGGCTGGGCATCTGGGAGCGTGGAAAAGTCGCGTCCGTGGCCTGCCCGAGTTTGCCGGTGAACTGCCGGTGGCGGCGCTTGCTGAAGAAATCCTGACGCCGGGCAAGGGACAAATCCGCGCTCTGGTGACGATTGCCGGTAATCCCGTCCTTTCGACGCCAAACGGTAGGCAACTCGATGCGGCGCTGGCTACGCTGGAGTTTATGGCGTCGGTGGACATTTACATCAACGAGACGACCCGCCACGCGCACATCATCTTGCCGCCGACGGGTTCGCTAGAGCACGAAAACTACGCGGCCATTTTTCACCACCTGGCCGTTCGCAATACGGTCAAATACTCACCGGCCGTGTTTGCTCCGGCAGACGATACACGCCACGACTGGCAGATTTTTCTCGAACTCGAAACGCGCCTGGCCAGCCGGACGCCACTGGAAGCCCTCTGGGCGCAACTGCGACGGGGCGTCCGGTTGGGGCTTGGCCTCGATGGCATGCTGGACCTAGCGTTTCGTTTCGGCCCCTATGGAACGGGACTGTTCGGCGACGGCTTGACGCTGGCGAAAGTCAAGGCGGCTCCGCACGGGATTGATCTGGGGCCGCTCCAGCCAGCGCTGCCCGGACGGCTCTGGACAAAAAACAAGCGCATTGCCCTTGCGCCGGAGATGTTGACGCAGGATGTGCCGCGTCTTCAGGCCTGGCTTCAGTCCCAGCCGATGCCGTCCGCTGCCAATGGCACGCTGCTGCTGATCGGTCGGCGTCAGCTTCGCAGCAACAACTCGTGGATGCACAACAGCGAACGGCTGGTACGCGGCAAAGCCCGCTGCACACTGCTGGTGCATCCTGATGACGCCCGGCAGTATGGCATTACATCGGGGCAGATGGTGAGGGTTATCAGCCGTGTTGGGGAAATCATTGCCCCAGCAGAAGTTTCCGATGAGGTTATGCCCGGTGTGGTCAGCCTGCCGCACGGTTGGGGGCATGACCGGCCCGGCGTCCAGCTCGACGTTGCCCGGCGCTATCCCGGCGTCAGCATCAACGACATCACCGATGAGCAACTGGTGGATGAAGTCAGTGGAAACGCCGCCCTCAGCGGTGTGCCAGTACGCCTTGCCCCTGTTGCCGAGAAAGCTGTGTCGCGCCCGGCCTGAACCACAGGTTTGAACCAGTCCCTGCCTTCCGGTGGCCGGTCAGGCTGCTTTTCTCCAGGCGGTCACGTGAGAACCCGTACGCACGGTTGACGCGAAAAAAAGTCCTGTAGGCTTGCAGCATCCTGAATCCTTTTCCAGGGTGAGGTTGTGGTGATGTCTTTTGCCTGCCGTCGCTGGTGGTGTCTGGGGTTGGTGTGGCTGCTGGTGGTTGCCACGCCGGTGGGGGGGATGCGTGTGCCGGCGCAGTCGCCGGTGGCTGGTGGGAGCGTCGGGCAGGAAGCCGGGGCTCCCACGAAGCCGGCAGCTTCCCCTGAGCCGTTGGAGATAGCTGTTTTGCGGCGGGTTGACGACGTTGACCGGCCGCCGACGGCGGAAGAGGTCGAGGAGTTTCTGAAGCCGAAATTCCCACCGAAGTACAGCACGGTGCTGGCGCGGCAGGCGCTGGCGTTTCGGGCTGGGGTGGCGTTGCTGCGGCGGAGTGGCGTTGGCTTTAATCCGTACCTGCTGCTGGATGGGGAGTGGTATCCACGGCTGCGTGCGCAGTTGGAGCGGGAGGCGTCCTTCCGGGCGGTGCAGCGGCTGGGGGAGCGGGTGCAGGGGGTGTGGATGGGAGACACGGTGGTGGTGCCGGAGCGGGTCAGGGCGACGGGGGATGTGGTGATTATTGCGCGGCAGATGGTGGTTGAGGGGCAGGAGGTGGTGTTCAAAGGGCCGCATCACATTTACCTGTTTCAGGCGGAGCCGCCGCGGTTTACCGGTACGCGGGAAGGGCGTGTGACGGTAGATGTGAGTGGTTTTGGGCGGGAGGAGTGGCTGGAAGCGGTGCGGGATGGGTTGTGTCAAAATCCGACGGACTGTAATGGGCTTCCGGGAGCAACCGGTGTACATGGCAGGCGTGGTGATGATGGTAGTTTTACGGACAAGGGGGCAGATGGGGCGCATGGGACATGTGACAGTGCCAATACAATAGATGGGGGGCCCGGCAACGACGGTGATCCTGGAAAACATGGCCAGCCAGGAGACAACGGAGGGGATGGGAACCCAGGTGGTGGTGGAGGCATTTGCATCTGCGATATTCCTGCCGGTGATACGGCTGACTACGAGTTTTTTGCGCGTGGTGGCAACGGCGGGGAAGGTGGGCGTGGCGGTGATGGCGGCAACGGGGGTAAGGGTGGCAACGGCGGGAATGGCGGGAATGGCGCCGGTTGTCACTGTCAGTATGGACGTGCTGGCAATGGGGGCAATGCCGGGAATGCCGGGCCTGGAGGTGACGGTGGTCATGGCGGGAGAGGCGGTAAAGGGGGAAGAGGTGGCAATGGTGGTCACGTGGCGGTGACGTACTGTTACCCTGCTCCAAGATTGAAAGCGCATGTGAGTGGTGGTCTTGGTGGCGTGGGTGGACTTGGAGGCAGTGCAGGCAATCCTGGTCCGCGGGGAGATTTTGGCGCGCCAGGAAATGGAGGGGACGGCGGCTGGAACTGCCGCGGCAAGAATGGGGGCAAAGTGACATTGCCACCCCGCTCCGGGTATCCCGGTTCTCCCGGACAGGTTGGCGACAGTGGCGGAAATGGGAGCGATGGCACTTTTTTTCATTCACCGCGCCCGGGGTGCAGTGGCAGTGGCGGTGGCGGTAGCCCGCCCCCCATCTATCATTGTTTCAGCTTTTGCTACTACGTCTCTTTTGATGGGGGGCAGTCGTGGCAGCTCATCAGTTGTGAGTATGCCGGCTGCTGGTGGTGGGTGATCGTGGAGTAGTTTTCTCCAACAGTTGCAGGCAACGGCGGGACTTGCTGCCAGTCCCTGCCTGTCACCACGGTGGCTTTGGGCGGCAAAACCACGGTTGACGCGAAAAAAAAGTCCTGTAGGCTTGCAGCATCCTGAGTCCTTTTCCAAGGCAAGGTTGTGGAGATGTCTTTTTCCTGCCGTCGTTGGTGGTGTCTGGGGTTGGTGTGGCTGCTGGTGGTTGCCGCGCCGGTGGGGGTGATGCGTGTGCCGGCCCAGTCGCCGGTGGCTGGCGGGAGTGCCAGGCAGGAAGCCGGGGCTTCCGCGAAGTCGGCAGCTTCCCCTGAGGCGTTGGAGATAGCCGTTTTGCGGCGGGTTGACGACGTTGACCGGCCGCCGACGGCGGAAGAGGTCGAGGAGTTTCTGAAGCCAAAATTCCCACCGAAGTACAGCACGGTGCTGGCGCGGCAGGCGCTGGCGTTTCGGGCTGGGGTGGCGTTGCTGCGGCGGAGTGGCGTTGGCTTTAATCCGTACCTGCTGCTGGATGGGGAGTGGTATCCACGGCTGCGTGCGCAGTTGGAGCGGGAGGCGTCCTTCCGGGCGGTGCAGCGGCTGGGGGAGCGGGTGCAGGGGGTGTGGATGGGAGACACGGTGGTGGTGCCGGAGCGGGTCAGGGCGACGGGGGATGTGGTGATTATTGCGCGGCAGATGGTGGTTGAGGGGCAGGAGGTGGTGTTCAAAGGGCCGCATCACATTTACCTGTTTCAGGCGGAGCCGCCGCGGTTTACCGGTGCGCGGGAAGGGCATGTGACGATAGATGTGAGTGGTTTTGGGCGGGAGGAGTGGCTGGAAGCGGTGCGGGAGGGGCAGTGTCCGAATCTGATAGATTGCAGTGGGATGCCTGGGGCAGATCAGTTGAACCATGGCGCACGTGGCGGTGATGGTGCTGCTGGAGATGATGGGGCCAATGGGGCGAACGGGACATGTGCCAGTGCCCTTACAATAGACGGGCAACCCGGACTGAGCGGCACGGCTGGAGGAAATGGTGGCACGGGTGGTACACCAGAAGGGTCAGGCGGACGCGGTGGAGATGGATGTGACGTTAGTTACAATATTCCTGCCAATGATACCACCTGCTATACGATTATTTCGCGTGGCGGCAAGGGCGGTAACGGTGGGCCTGGTGGTGCTGGCGGCAATGGCGGGCGCGGCGGCAAAGGCGGCAATGGCGGGAACGGTGCCAGTTGTAACTGTAACTATGGACGCGAAGGGCATGGGGGCGATGCCGGGAGGGGAGGTGATGGCGGCAATGGTGGTACTGGTGGGAATGGCGGTAGAGGGGGAGATGGTGGCAACGGTGGTCGTGTGACGTTGACGTATTGTGGCCCTATGCCGATAGCCAGGGTGTATGTAGATGCCGGAACGGGGGGAGACGGTGGGGCACAAGGTCGTGGTGGTCTTCCTGGTGAACGTGGGGCTAATGGTGCGCCGGGAGAAGGGGGGAACAGCAGCTTTGTTGGCTGCCGCGGCAGGGATGGGAAACAAGTGATATTGCCACCCCGCTCCGGGTCTCCTGGTTCTCCCGGACAGGTTGGCGACAGGGGCAGAGATGGGAGTAGAGGCTCTTATGTCCCTGTACCGCGCCCGGGGTGCAGTGGCAGTGGCGGTAGCCCGCCCCCCATCTACCAGTGCTTCAGCTTTTGCTACTACGTTTCTTTTGATGGGGGGCAGTCGTGGCAGCTCATCAGTTGTGAGTATGCCGGCTGCTGGTGGTGGGTGATCGTGGAGTAGTTTTCCGGCCCTTCACAAAAGGGTAAGTCAACTTACTTGCGCGCGATGCGGTTGCCGGCCGTGCGGTCAACGCATCTCTGTGGGGCGCAGAAAGCGCCGTGGCTCGCGGCCCAGCGGAACCTGCCACTCGCCATACACGGGATTTGGCAGAATGAACCAATCCGTTCCGAACCGGTAGGCATGCTGCTCAACCGCCATCCGGCGCTTTGCCAACGCCTGCCGCCGGGCATCGTCCGTTGCATCGGGCGCGAGTTCGGGCGTGACGAAGATTTCTGAAAAGTCACGCAGGTTGTCACCGATGTAGAGCAGGACGCGGTATCGTTCCTCGACGGCCTTGCGGCGGGCGGTTTTGTCGGCCGTATCCGTACGCAACAGAAGGCGGTCAGCGATACCTTCTACCGACAACCCGTTGTGGCGCAGGGCTGCTACGGTTGCTTCGTAGTTGGTACGGTTGGAAATGTACACCACCGTCACGCCGGCGCGTTCGGCTTCTTCAATGAAGCCTTTGGCGCCGGGAATGAGGCGCGTTTCCGTAGGGAACTCTCGCTCCCAGCGGTCCCAGAGGGCTTTTTCGTAGGATTTGCCTTCGCGGTCAAGAAACGACTGAAATCCCGCGTTGTCTAGAACGGTTTCATCGAGGTCAAGGACAACGGCCGGCGGCCGTTCTGACGGTGGGAGTGCTGCGAGACGCTGGCGCAGACGTTCGCTGGCCCAAGCGTATGTTTGCAAACAACAGGCGACATACTCCGCCGAGGTTTGCATAAACAGGTTGGCGTCGAGCGTCCGCTCCTGTGGATTGATGCGTGGTACAGCTTCGCGCTGTCCCCACACAGCGGTTCCGGTCGAACCCAGGCCCAGACCCAGCAGCAATCCCACCACGAGGGTGACGCCGGCGTGAGCCGTCGGCTTCAGACGTGCCATAAATCCTTGCTCCCTACTGTGATTCTTTTTCGAGCTTTTCGAGCGCCCACCGGATCTTTTCGCCGCCGTCCGTACGGTCTAGTGGATCCTTGCGCAGACGGTGACGAAGGGAGAGCGTCGCTACGGCCCGAACATCATCGCGCGTGACGTGTGAGCGGCCTTCAAACGCTGCATTTGCCAGGGACGCATTCAGCAGGGTGATTTCGCCCCGGTGGCCGTCCACATCGAGCGCCACGCAGAGCCGGGCAATGAAGCGCAGGATGTCGTCGGGCACATCCAGCGTATCCAGCCGGTCGCGCGCCTGAACCAGGCGCGTACGGAGGGCTTGCTGGGCCGGCTCGTACTCGGCGCGAAACCCGATGGGATCGCGCTCAAAAGCCAGTCGCCGCTTGACGATGGCAATGCGCGTGTCAATGTCGGTAATCGTGCGGATTTCAGCCATGAGGCCGAAGCGGTCGAGAAGCTGCGGACGCAACTCGCCTTCTTCCGGGTTGCCGGAGCCGATGAGCGTGAACCTGGCCGGATGGGCAATCGAAATGCCTTCCCGCTCGACAATGTTGATGCCACCGGCAGCGGAGTCGAGCAGGACATCCACCAGGTGGTCTTCGAGCAGGTTGACTTCGTCAATGTAGAGAAAGCCACGATTGGCCTTGGCCAGCAGCCCCGGCTCAAAGGCTTTCTGCCCCTGGCTGAGCGCCCGTTCGATGTCAAGGGTACCGCACAGGCGGTCTTCAGTTGCACCCAGCGGCAGGTCCACCACCGGAACCCGTCCAACCATCGTCGGCAGCTTGGCGCGTGGTTTGGCATTGCGGCAGGTGTCACACAATCCGGCTGGTTTGTCGGGAGGGCAGCGGTAGGGACATTCGGCGACGAATTCGATTGGTGGCAGGACATCGGCCAGCGCGCGGATGGACGTGGATTTGGCCGTGCCCCGGTGGCCCAGCACCAGAATCCCCCGAATGTTGGGGTTGACGGCGTTTAGCAGCAACGCCCGCTTCATTTCTTCCTGCCCTAGAATGGCTGTGAAGGGAAAAACCGGCTGCGCATCTGCCAGAGACCGCAATTGGGCGCCGTCGGCTACAGACGTTTTCTTGGTTTTGCGCGAGGCTTTGGCATGCGCCACGTTGGTTGGCTGAGAAGCATCAGCACGTGCTGCAGAAGTAGAAGAAGCCATTGAGTGCGTATCGGCTAGGGAAAGGGAATCATAGAGGGTTGCTGTTTCGAAGATACCTTGAAAGCAGGGCAAAAAGCGAGATACTGAGCCAACTTGGGCCACTTTCTAACCAAGTGGAGTTGCTGTGATGCCATGGACATTGCCGCCGGTCTACCCAATTGCATCGCCGGATGTTGGGCTTTCACTCCGGGCAGTGGTGGAAGCGCTCATCGCCGGCGGTGCAACCTTGGTACAGGTTCGTGACAAACAAGCTGACGCCCGAACACTTTACGAAGCCGTCTGTGCTGTTGTGGAGATTGCCCGTCCGCGTGGCGTCCGGGTAATCGTCAACGACCGAGTAGATGTGGCTCGGGCTGCCGCAGCCGATGGCGTGCATCTCGGACAGGATGATCTTGATCCGGTAGCGGCGCGCGCCATTCTAGGGCCGACGGCCATCATTGGCTACTCGACGCACAATGTCGCTCAGGCAAGGGCTGCCGACTGCCTGCCGGTGGATTACCTGGCGATTGGGCCGGTTTTCGAGACCCGAACCAAGAATCAGCCCGATCCGGTGGTTGGGCTGGAGGGTGTCCGGGCAGTTCGCGCTGTTACTACAAAGCCCCTTGTAGCGATTGGCGGTATCACTGCCGACCGGGTGGCATCTGTCCGAGCAGCCGGGGCAGATGCCGTGGCTGTGATTTCAGCACTCTATACTCAACCGGATGACATTGCCGGGCGGATGGCTGCCCTGCTTGCTGTGGCGCGTTGAGGGCAGTGATGTCAAGCTGGCTCTTTGGAATAGCCGTTTGGATAGCGGCTGTGCCACTGCCAAGCCGAGCGGATGATGTTTTCCAGGTCCGACTGGACCGGTTGCCAGTGCAGGCAATTCTGAGCTGCGCGTGGGTCGGCCACCAGTTGCGGTGGGTCGCCGGGGCGTCGAGCACGGATGCGGGTTGGAATGGGATGCCCGGTAACGCGCCGCGCTACGTCAATCACTTCCAAAACAGAATAGCCATGTCCAGTGCCCAAGTTGAGAAAAGCCGAAGGCTGTCCCTCGGCCAAAGCGTCAAGAGCAGCAATATGAGCCACCGCTAAGTCGCTGACATGGATGTAGTCGCGGATAGCCGTCCCATCCGGTGTTGGGTAGTCGTTGCCGTACACTTCAACCACTTCGGCTTGCCCGCTGGCAACCCGCAACACATTGGGGATAAGGTGAGTTTCCGGATTGTGGTCTTCGCCGTGGACGGCCGTTGCGCCAGCCGCATTGAAGTAACGCAGGGCCATGAACCGTAAGCCGTAAGCCTGGTCATAATCGGCCAGAATGCGCTCCACAAACAGCTTTGACCAGCCGTAGGGCGTAATAGGCTGTTGTGGATGGCTTTCCGTTAGGGGAATGTGTTGCGGCAGCCCATACGTAGCACATGTCGAAGAAAAGACGAAGTGCCGGATACCAGCTTCCCGGAGGGTATCGAGCAATGCTTGGCACTGGCCAACGTTGTTGTCGTAATAACGCGCCGGGTCAGCGACCGATTCCGAGACAAGCGCCAACGCTGCAAAGTGAATACACGCGGTGATGTTTTGTTCCCGGATGATACGGCGAACAAGATCACGGTCGCCAATGTTCCCGACGTAAAGTGGTACGTCTTTCGGAACAGCCGCCCGGTGACCACGTGAAAGGTTGTCCAGAACGGCTACCGGACGCTTGGCCTGCTGCAAGTGTTCAATAGTGACGCTGCCGATGTATCCGGCACCGCCAGTTACAAGAATCGTCATAGGGAAGGTTGAGGCTGATACCCGTTCCTGGCAGGGATTAGTGCCTGATAGGCTTGTTGGCTATCTTGCCGGCCGGTGCTAGGAACGGCAAGTTACTGTGCGCAGGATGACGATATGACAATGCTTCCCGAAGTGCGCATTGTGTGTGATGGCTCAAGTCTCGGGAATGGGCGTGAGACAACTTCGGCAGCAGCGGCTGCCTTGCTTGAACACCGAGGGCAAAGAGGGCTGACACGCAAATTTGTCGTTGAGTACCTTGGCGCAGCCACTAATCAGCAAGCTGAGATTGTAGCAGCATGCATTGGTCTAGAAGCCCTTTCGCGTCCCTGCCGTGCCACGGTGGTGACTGACTCACGCTATGTTGTTGAGACAATGAACGGCAACTTCCAACGGCGGGCCAACCAAGCTCTGTGGGAACGACTTGACCGTGCCGCTGCCCCACACCAAGTCACCTGGCAATGGGTACAGGGACATGCTGGCTTTCCGGAGCAGGAAGCATGTGACCAGGCTGCCCGCCACACGGCTGAGCATCGTGGCCGAGATGAAGCGTTCCTGAATCATTTGCTGGCCTTGCTGCCGTCGGAATGAGATGGTCACCCGTCTGCTGCTTTTGCGGCATGGCAAAACCGATAACCCCGAACAACGGTGTTATGGCTGGCGAGATGTTCCACTACATCCTGAAGGACACCGGCAAATGGCACGGTGTGCTGCTAAACTGCGCCAGATGACGCTGGCTGCCATTGCTGCCAGTGACTTTACACGGGCGGTTGCCAGCGCCGAATACTTTGCCCGGCCACGGGGGTTGCCGGTGCAGACCTATCCTGCTCTGCGCGAAATCCACTTCGGAGCCATTGAAGGGCTAACGTTTGCTGAAGTCGAGGCACGTTATCCGGTGACAGCCCGTGAGTGGGTCTCTACACCAGCCGCCGTACGCTTTCCCGAAGGTGAGTGTTTTGCCGATGTGCAGGCGCGGGTCATCCCGTGGGTCACATCGTGGCTACGCGACTGGCAAAACAGAACTACACTTCTGGTCATCCACAGCGGTACGATTCGCGCCCTGCTTCAGTGGATGACCGGGTGTGACCCGCAGGCAACACTCAGCATCAGGATTGCTTATGGGGATGCCTTTCTGTGTACCCAAGTAGCACCGAAGGGAGCCTGGCAGCTTGAACAGTTGCCCTATAACGGGACGGACTGGACGCCCGTCTCGCTCTGAGAGCCTGGTCAGGCTGGCATCAGTCCCTGCGCCGTTGCCCACGCTTCAAAGGACTGTTCGAGTTCGTCGAAGGAAGCAATCTCGAAGAGTTCTTCCTGCATGTGGTGGATTTCAACCGGCGTTTCCGTTATGCGCTCGATGTCGAAGGGAATTTTTTTGACCCGGTCGGAGAGGGCGTGTTTGATTTCTCCTACAGAAGAGCTAATGCCAGCTCCGTAGATTTTCGTCAGCCGTGGGTCGCGGTCAGCACCGGCATGCGCCGTGGGATTGATGAGGCCGAATTCGACGGTGTACCAGTAAATCCGTCCCAGCTTGACCGTATCGGCTTCACTCCGCGCGTTGATTCCAGCCTCGCCAAACTTGCGGAAAAACGAGGCAAAGCGCGGGTTGGTAATCATCGGCAGGTGCCCCATCAGGTCGTGGAACATGTCGGGCGCCGGCGTGTATTCCAGTTCGGTCGGATGGCGCAGGAAGTCCGTGCAGGGAAAGAGTTGTTGCGCCAAAAGGAGAAAGAACGTCGCTTCTGGAACGTAGCCTTCCACCCGGATGCACTGCCACCCAGTGCAAGCGCGGAGACGTTCGCTCAAATCCGCTAGCCGTGGTACTCGCTCCCGTTCGTACTGGAGCTTTTCGCGTCCCACGAGATATTCTTCGCATACTCGCCCTTGGATAGCTGCCAACTGGCGGTCATAGAGCATGCGCCACGTCTCGTGCTGAATCGGTGCATAGATTGGCGGTTGGATGTCACGTCCAATCGTACCTTCGGGTGATGGGCTAGGCACAAGGGGCGGTGATGGCTTGGCCTTGAAAACAACTTCTGTGGAGAGCTTTTTGGGAAGGGGGCGAAGGGCTACTGCAGCAGACATACCGGCTCTCCTCCTGACGGGATGTGCGACTTGGGGACGCTACTCAAAAAGTTAGTAGACCGAGCTAACCAGACCAACAGCCATCTCGGACAAGTTGTTCCAACCAATCTTTATGACTGCACAGTGGCCTATGAGCTGGATTCTTGGTTCGGACTATACTTCCCGAAAATTTGTCAAGCCCTTGTAACTTGTTGTTCTACAAAGGTTTGCTGACTCTTTAGGGGGGAGCAAAAGAAACGTGCCTGCCAATGTGGCAGGCACGTTTGGCATGGACTGTTGTGCTGGGGATGTTTCTGTTGGGAATGCTACTTGAGCGTGTGAATCCAGTCGGCAATGGCGACTCGGTCGGCTGCCGATACCTGTGGCATTGGGGGCATCTTGGAAGCCCCGTATGCCGCGGGATTTTCAATCAACCCAGCAATCTCTTCTTTGCTGCGTCCGGGCTTTTTGGCAATCCCAATCAGCTTTGGTCCGGCTGGCCCCCCTTCGCCCTGTTCACCGTGGCAGACAGCACAGTTTTTCACAAAGGCTTCCGGTGCTGGCGCGGCCGCGACGACAGCCTTCCGACTGATGTCCTTGGGCTCGAAAGGCTCCTTGAGGAAACGAATCCCTTCTTCTTCCTGCGCTCTGAGCTGCTCGGCAAAGTTCTGAGCATCATCTCGCTTGGCAAGAACATGCAAAACCGCCATGGCGACAAGTAAACCCATAGTGCCCAGCATAACAAACGGGCGTTTGAGAGGATGCCGCTCCGGGCTGCGGTCGAGGAATGGAAGGAAAGTGATAATTGCCATCACAACCCCAGGGATGACCAACGACCCAATGATCGCCGTCGAACCAGGGAAGTACTTCAGAAGTTGGAACAGGAAGAGAAAGTACCACTCTGGACGCGCAACGTACTGTGTCTGGGAGGGGTCAGCTTTAGGCTCTAGCGGAGCCGGTATCGTCCAGGACAGGTAGGCCAGGATAATGAACACAACCAGCGAGAAAACAGCATCCTTGAAAACCTGCCCGGGCCAGAAGGGTTCCACCCTGAACATCGCCTCTTGCTCGGTCATGTTGAAGGGGCCGGCCGGTTTGGCCTTGCGGAACAAGTAAAGATGGGCAGCAATGCCACCAGCCATCAACGCCGGCAGCAGAAAGACATGGACCATGAAGAAACGCGAGATGGTAATGGTGCCCATCTCCGTGCCGCCGATGATGATGCGCTTGATGGTATCCCCGATAAGGGGAACTTCACTGGCGATTCCAACAGTAACCACCGTGCCGTAGTATGCCTTCATGTCCCACGGCAGCAGGTAGCCGGAAAGTGAAAACGCCAACACAAGTTGTAACAGTCCAGCGCCAACCAACCACAGCAACTCGCGCTTCTGCTTGTAAGCGCCCCAGATGACAATTTGGAGAATATGCAGCACCACCATGATGACCATGGCGCTGGAGCCATAGTGGTGCATGCCCCGCATGAAGGCTCCAAAGGGGACTTCTTTCATGATGTACTCGACCGACTTATGCGCATCTTCGGCGCTCGGTACGTAGTACATCGCCAGGAAAACACCAGTAATGGACTGCAAGGCAAAAATAAACAGGAGCGCACTGCCAAAAGCATAAGCATACCTTGTGCCGCCCGGAATTGGCTCATCGAGCAATTCATGCAGGATTTCGCTAATTCCAGCGCGCTCATCAATCCAATCGTAAATTTTCCCTAGCGTACCATTTGACTGTGGAATTGCCGGAGAAGCCATAGCGAGAAAACCTTTCTTGTCTCCTGTAGTAAACAACAGATGCCGATGCGTGGGGGCTATCGCCGGCGATGGCAGTCAAAGCTGCCGCGTATTTCCCTATGAGAACACTTCTTTTGTTGGAAGTAAGTTCTTGAATTTTTGGAAGACAATCTGGAGTTTGCCATCCACCACACGATACTCAAGCGTGTCCAGACTGCGTGCAGAAGCCGAGCCAGGTTTCCTTTCGCCGGTAATATCAAAAGCGCTATTATGACAGGGGCAGAAGTATTCGTTCCGCTCTGGAACCCAGTTGACTTTGCAACCCAGATGCGGGCAGGTTGCCGTGAAGGTCAAGAACTCATTGCCTTGTTTCATGACCCAGACGGTCTCGTCCGAAGATGACTTAACCCACCCATCACGAACTTCGATGGTGATTTTTTTAGCCGTTGGTTTACCTTCTTCAAAGTCTGATATGGGTCCTAGGTCGATCCAGTTTTTTTCATCTTCGCCCCCACCCTTTTTGAGAGCGTTCCCAACGGCAAATTGGAAAAGTGGATATGCCAATGCACCACCAATACCGGCAACAATGATAATCGAGCCGAGCGCCATAAACAGGCGTTTGGTTTTGTCCACTTCGGACAGTTCAGACATAGAAACTCCCTAGTTGATGAGACCAAAGTTTACAAAGGTATGATCCCAAAAAGACATACGTTGAAGAGGAGGCTAACACGCTTGTGGAGGAACTGGCAAAAGCCAGTATAGTGAGAGGGAAAAGGGGCGTGTGTAAGTAAGCTTACATAGAGCCTGGCTTTTGCCTGGTTTTCCCCTTCTGCAGCTTATGCCGGTTCGGCAAAGATGCGGACGGTTTGGGTGTCAAAATCAAGTGTTACATAAATCACGTTTGGTTGACAACAAACTGTGCAGTCCTCGATGTATTGCTGTCGCCGACCGCCGCTCCAGTCTGGGAAGGTAATGTTAATTTCACCACAGTATGCACAAGGGTATGTGGCTGTCTCCTGCATAGGGAAGGCGTAGAAGGAGAACCCGGCTTATCTCTGCCCGCAGGCAAAATACTGCCGGTGCATAACTTACTCGGCCGGCGGAAGTTGCTGCCGGTCTTCCATGCGTTGCGGGCGGCGGAGCGGTTCGAGAACCGACGCTTCGTCTTCAATGAACCCCATCTCGCTTACTGGCCAGTAGCGATATACGGCTTTGCCGTAGATGTACATTTCGGGCACAAACCCCCAGTTGCGGCTGTCATTACTGGCGTCACGATTGTCACCCATTACGAAGTAGTGGTGTGGCTCGACAACCCATGTACGGGGTGGGCTAATGATGGTTGTGTAGTCACTGGACAGGTACTTTTCCGGTACGAGCTGGCCGTTGATATAAAGCTTACCGTTTGCCAGGGTGATTTCGTCACCAGGCAAGCCAATCACGCGCTTGATAAAACTTTCTCGGGGATTTTTGGGGTAGTAGAAAACGACAATATCGCCCCGCTCGATCTTGGAAAAGTTATAGATGAAGCGGTTGACAAACAACCGTTCTCCTTCACGCAGACGCGGCAGCATGCTTGTGCCTTTGACGTAGACGGGCTGAATGACAAAAAGGCCAATCAGCAATGCAATAACCAACGCAAGGAGTACGTCCCGTCCGATACTCAGCCCTTCCCTGACCCAGTGTTTCCAAGCTGGCAAAGCGCCGGTGAAGGTAGAAGTCACAACACCTGCTTCGTCACTGAGGGAGTAGCCCGTATTTGGGGAGGGCACAACAGTCCACATGGGGCGGAAGACAGGTAGGGATGAAGGCGCTTCTCCTAATGATGCATCCTGTGCAATGGTTTTATGGGGCGTAAGTCCCAGTTCGAGAACTGCTGTACCTGGCTCATTCAAGGAAACAGAAGCATGCGTGTAGGGGACCCCGGCTTGGCTTTCGGAGAGTTGGCCGGCTACTTGCTGAGACAAGAACGCCGGGCCTTCTGTAGCCAGATTTGAGCCGGTCAAGCTGTTCTCCTGTTCAGTTGGGGAGATTACTGCTTTACTGTTTGAGAGGCAGGGAAGCCTAGTTTGAGGCAAGTTTTCTGCGAAGGGAACGTTGGTCGGTGCGCAGGTTGTAACCGGCATCCCAGTCCAGGCTTCTAACACCTGATGATCGGCGTACAAATATCCTTTGCGCTGCAAGGCATTGAGCTGGTCGTCAGAGAACTCGTCATGCATCATGGTTGGCTGCATTCCCGGTTATGCTGATCCGACATACCAAAAAAAACAACACCTTTCTCGACAAGGCCTTATTATGGCTGAATGGTTTCAACCGTTCCAAATTTGGTCAGACTGGCCTGAAGGGAAGTCGTTCCTCCATAGATGGCAATTAGTCGCCCCCGACTCAGCATTTCGCGTGCCAAGCGGTGACAATCGGTCGGTGTCACCGTTGGTAGGCGACTTATGACATCGGCTTCGGCAGTGGCACTGCGACCATACGTCTCCAGCTGTACAAGGCGCTGCGCTAGATCGCGGTTGTTAGGTACCCGGTCGCGGTATGCCGATACAGCAGCCGTTTGGGCTGCGCGAACCTCCGCTTCATCTGGTGGATGCTCTTGGAGATCGGCAAGCTTTTGCAGTGCGCGTTCAAGTTCGGAGACGGCTGCGTTTATGGGGTACGCGCCGCTAAGCATCCAGGGGCTTTCAGGCAACCGGCGGTGAGCCAAGGTCAACTGCCATGGCTGAAGGCGGCGTCTGAAAAGCTCTGTAAAGACTAGCCAAGTTGCGCGGGTCTCCGGGGTAATGTCTGGCAGAATGCCTCCCAATCGAATGTGAATGAGTGCGCCTGGTGAACTGGAAGAGGGGCGGTGTACCAAACGGAGCTGGTCTGGAGGATTAGGTGGCAAGAAGGTAGCCGGTGCCGGTTTGCCCTTTGCCCAGCCCCCAAAGGCACGGCGCGTAACGCTCCGGACTTGGGAAGCTGTAATGTCTCCGACAATGATGACCGCAGCGTTATTCGGAAGCCAGTGTCGGCGATAAAATTCGGCTAAGTCGGCAGGGGTAATTGCTGCAACACTCTCCGGTGTTCCTATTAGCGTGTGGTGGTACGGGTGGGCCTCATAGAGGGTCTGGAAAAACAACGCGTCGGCAGCAGCTTCTTCGGTCTGGGCTGCGCGGGCAGCCGCAATTGCTGCTTCCTGGAAAGGCTTGAAGCGTGCTTCATCAAAGTCCCGCCTGGCTATGTCCGGCAGGGTGACCAGCCGTCCCAGAAGGTCAATGAGGCTTGTGGCATACCGGGCCGGGCCGGTGACCATAATGCATGTCCGGTCCCAGTCAACATCAATTTCAAGCTGGGCCTCAGCCTCTTCTAGTTCAAGTTGAACCCGCTCGGCGTTGTAACCGCCCCCACCGCTGCGGATACACTCAGCCGTCAACCGGGCTAGTCCTGCCTTACCCACTCGATCAAACGTCGCACCAACCTTGATGACAACGGCGATGACTACCGACGTTGAACCTGGGCGTTCCACGACGAGAACGGGCAAGCCAGTCAACAGGGTATCCCGCTGAATAGGCGGGAAGTCGCTGTCCGGCCGTGTCTCGGGCTCTGGAAGGGCTTTTGTCGTTCCCGCAGTGGCTGTGCTAGCCGAGAATACACTTACTAGGGTTACAAGTAGCGCTAACCAGCCAGCAAAAAGGTATAGCCTTTGGTAGCAGGAATGCATCAGCACAAGACGCATACGCAAGCAGACAACCCTACGAAACGAGAAACGCTATGAAGCTGCCGCAGCAGCTATCGTAGCCGACATGCCAGCTTTCCGGCTACCACGCGCCAGAGAACATAGCCGATAGAATGCTTGGGTTTGTATAAACTAAACGTGGCAAGAACGCATGTTCACGAGTCGGCTAACCCTGAGGATGATTGTCTGCTAGCCAGGAGTTTGTGGAAAACTCACCTCGCCGATGGGAATTTCGCGTTTCCACTGCTCGTTGCCTTCTTCGTCAAAGCAGCGCATGGTGAGCAGGCGGTTGGCGCGTGAGCCGGAAAACTCCAAAAGGCCAAAGTTGTGCTTCTCAACCAACGTTCCTGGCACGCGACAAGGATTGTCACGTTCGGCCTTTGAAATCCGCGCTACACCGGCTGTCAGGGAACTCGAGGTGAAGTCGTAGAGCGGGTAAAGGCCCGGCTCAGTGCGCCGGTTGAGTTCAGCTAAATGGCGATCGCCGGAAATGAAGACAACGCCGGAGATTTTTTCAGAACGGATGAAGTCAAATATCTTGGCCTGCTCGACCTTGAAGCGGCCAAAACACTCCCATGGGGAAACTGGATTAAGGACTTGTCCACCACTGGCGACCACTTTGAAGGTGGCTTCACTAGAACGCAAGGCTTCTAAGAGCCACCGAAGCTGTCCTGGCCCGAGCATGGTCTTATCTGGCGCATCGTCGGGCAGGCGATTCGGGGTTCGGTGATAGCGGCCGTCAAGCATGAAGAACTCCACATCAGCCCACTCAAAGCGGAAGAAACAACCCGGCGTCTCTGGCGTCCCAGCCGTCGGGTTACACCAGTAGTCTTGAAAAATGCGAAGTGCCGCCTCCCGTTTACGGAAGGTGCGATCTGAGTCATTTGGCCCGTAGTCATGATCGTCCCAGATGGCATAGTGGTGAACCGCCGCCCACAGCGGTTGGAGTTCAGCTTGGGCGCGGGTATGGGCATAACGGTACCGCATGCCAGCTTCCGTCTGGTAATCCGCTTCACGGTAGTAGCAGTTGTCACCAAGCCATAGCATCAGGTCTGGTTTCTGAGCGAGGATGGCTGAAAACACCTTTGGCGGATCGCCATACGGCCGTCCCGGACGGTCAAAGGGCGGATCGTTGACGTAGTGGCACGAGCCAAAGGCGACCTTGAATGGCGGTGGTTCTGTGCGCCATTTCCACATCGGTTGGGTTTGAAACCTCATCGGATAGGGCCGCTCGATACGTACCCCATCCACGTAGACTTCATAGTCATAGTGGGTGCCAAACTGCAGGCCAGAAAGCGTAAGCTTGGCAATCCTGTCTCCGGCGTATGTGGTACGGTATTCCTCGCTGAGCCGGGCAGTTTCTGGTTTCCCCTGAACCCAGTAGCGGACCTGAACGCGAGCCGGTTGCCGGGTTTGTAACCAAATCATCGTCTCTGTCATTTCGCTGTAACCAACCAGCGGGCCAGAAAGCAGTGCATCGGTTCCAGTGCTGTTTGCCCGAAGCTGAAGAAGCGACCCGGCTACCGGCGACCAAAGCAGATGGCTAAGAAATGATCGACGCTTCACAATACCGTTTCCTTAGGTCTGACGTAGCACGAAAGGCATGACCAGCAAAGTTTCGGGGACTGGTGATACGCTAGCTAGCTCCAAAGTGACCACCAGAGAATACCGCCCAGACAGAGACCAGTAATAATGACCGCCACAATGATGACAGTGCGCCAAGTTAGGCTTCCATGCGAGGTTTCACGCGCCACGACCGTTTGAGATGCCATGACCACATCGGGCGGTTTGTCTTGGACAGGAGGCGGCGGTGGCAGGGCAGCCACTTCGGGCGTACTGGGAAGTGGCGGGACAGAAATCATCGGCGCACGCTCCAGCTCTCGCTTGGTCATTGTTGCTGCGAGACGGACAGCAAGCTCTAGCTCGCGGGCAAATTCACTGCCCGACTGCTGTCGCCGTAGGGGACTTTTCTCAAGCGCCCGCATGATGACACGTTCGACATGAGCAGACAGGTCCGGCCGCAGCCGCCGGGGAGATGGGGGAATCTCGTTGGCATGCTTGCTCAAGATCACCTTAGAAGGGCCGCCGTAGAACGGAGGTCTACCGGTCAGCATCTCGTAAGTGATGATTCCTAGACTGTAGATATCCGACCGGGCATCAAGCTCAAGACCCTTCGCCTGCTCGGGGGACATGTACTGCGGCGTGCCCATGACCATATTCTGCGCCGTCAGCGGGGCGCTGTCTGTAGAGTCTTCCTGCACCTTGGCGATGCCAAAATCCAGCACCTTGACCCGTTCCCGCTCAGGCTCGTCAGTTGGCAAGAGCATGATGTTTTCCGGTTTGAGGTCCCGGTGAATAACATTCTGAGCGTGAGCCGCATCGAGAGCATCGCCAATCTGGCGTACGATATGCACGGTCCGTTCAAGAGTGAATGGCCCATCGGTTTGGATGGCCCGCTTCAGGGTGGAGCCTTCCAGATACTCCATCACCAGGTAGACATAGCCTTCTTCGCTAATCCCGAAGTCGGTCACTTGGATGACGTTGGCATGGTCAATGCGGCTAGCTGCTTGGGCCTCTTTCTGAAAGCGCTTGACAGCACGGCGTTGGGCAGCCAGTTCAGCGTGGAGAATCTTGACCGCCCAGAGCTTGCGCGTCAGTACGTGAGTGCCACGGTACACCGTGCACATCCCACCTTCGCCAATGCGTGCTGTAAGGTGGTAGCGACCCATAAAAACCCGCCCCACCAGAGGGTCTTCGCCAAGTTCTTCTTCATCAGACACTTCTGATAATGGCCTTCCGTCGTAGGGACAGAAGGAAATATCTGCCGTGTACGTACGCCGACATTGCGGACAGGCTTTCATGGGAATTACAGAAAACCTATGAAGACGACATCAGATTACTTGAGGTAAAGTTCTTCGAGATTCCACGTCGCAGCCGGGTCGAACTTTGCCAAACGAACGTTGAGTACGTTGGAACGCACCCCGGCAATAGTGTGCTCTGAAATGAGGTGCACAACTGGGCTGACTTCATTCCATCTTCGCTGAAAATCGTAGTAGAGCTTTCGGCGTTCTTCGACGGTTTTCTGACGCAGCGCTTGGTCAAAATCTTTGGCTATTTTCTTGAACCAGTCGTAACCTCGCAAGTCGGTTTGAACGTTGGTAATAACTGGCTCGGCAAAGTAGGGACGGCTACCGGTTACAAAGGGTTGCAGGAAGATGGGGTCGGGGAGCTCTGGCTGAAGCTCGACCAAGATCATGTCAAAGATCCCCGTTGTAAGGAGTTTCCACCACTTTTCCATCGGCTGTTCATCAAGCACGATGTCTAGGCCACCGCTTGTCAAGTCCTGAACAATGGCTTGCCCAAGGGCAATGGCGGTTGGTTCTTTGGGGACAACAAGCTTGAAGCGGACAGGAAGCCCGATCCCATCAATCAGTTTGCCGTTTCGGTATGTGTAGCCGGCCGATTGTAAGGCAGCCTTGGCGATTTCTACGTTGGATTCATAGCGGGGGGCGTTGGGGTCGTACCAGGTTGTGTTGCCGGGTGCAATAAGACCAAAGCACGGGTCGGCATGTCCGTCCAGTACGGCTGAAGCCAGGCGCTTGCGGTCAATAAGCCGCGAGAGAGCTTCACGAAAGTCATCGTTGAGAAAGTGTTTGGAGCGGTTTCGATCCACTTTGGTTTGATCGAGCCGTGTGTTTCCCACCAGCGTCCATACCCGTAGCGAGCCACCGGCGTTGTGGACCTTAACCTGCCCTTCTGCTGCTTTGACCTGCGTTGGCAGGAGGTAATCAACAATGTCGTACTTGCCTTCGGCAAAGCGTTCCGACTGGGTTTTGCGATCTACCCCTAGCTCGTAGATGACTTCGTTGAGATAGGGCAGCACCGTACCAGCATTGTCGACCTTCCAGTAATTCGGATTGGCTGCCAGCCGAAGCTCCTTGTTCGGTGAAAATGACTTGACGACAAAAGGTCCGGAGCAAGCGATTTTGGTCGGGTCATCCGCAACCGTCGGGAAGTTGGTTTTGGAGACAATGGGAATCCGGGCAAAGACAAACTTCGCAGCATCAGCCGAGATGGCATCGTTGAATTGAATCTCTACGGTTTGGGCGTCAACGATGCTGAACCTGGCTTCCCCGCGTTCATTGCCCACGCCGGTTTTGAGCAGGTCGCTCAGGGCAGAGCCAGCCTTGAGAGCTTGTTCGTACGAGAAGACCACATCATCCGGCACCAGGGGAGAGCCATCCGAAAAAAAGCACTTGCGGAGCGTCACCCGGTAGGTTTTTCCATCGTCAATGAGGGAGACTGCTGTGGCGAGCCCGCTGTCTTCGACTACCTGCTTTTCAAAGTCATAGTCAAGCAGGGTACCATAGAGCTTGCGCAGGACGGCTAGGGTATCCGGTGTGGAATCCACAAAGGGATTGAACGTCAATGGACCAAAGGCAAGGGCTAGCCTGAGCGTGCCACCTTGTTTCCCAGGTTCGCATTTGGCTGGCTTGGCATCTGTACCAGGGGCAAGTTTGCGATAAGTTATTCCGCAGCCTGTAAACAGCGTCAGACAGAGTGAAAGGGCTAGCGAAAGAGCTGTTGCCGCTCGAGTTGTGGGTTGCATGGGGTCTGTCGTGGCCGACCGCCCGGCTACCACAAAAACAAACACGACATTGGATGGGCCGTAGGCAGTCGAAAGTAAAATACGGGTACTGTCTGTACCTTTATCAAAGTAGCCGGGAAAATGCTACGACTTGCTTGGTGCAGCAAGCTTTACGGCTATGCCCCGCAGCAGTTTTTGTATTTCTTGCCGGAGCCACATGGGCAGGGGGCATTGCGTCCGATTTTGGGGGTGCGGCGGACAACGGTTCGGCTTTGACCTGCACGGGCGGCACCTGCATTGGCGGCTGTATACACCTGTCCGGTGGCTTGGCGGGGTAGTGGCAAGGTCGCTGCTGAAGCCATCCGGGCGCGAGGGCTGGGAAGGGAAGGTGAAGCAGATACTCCTTTGGTTATTTCAAACTCATCGCTCTCGGTTTCTTCGTGGTCGGCAAGGTCTTCTTCTTCAAGGTGCAGTGCCGAAGCTTCCGCCACTTCCACGCGCATGTTGAACAAAATGCGTACGCACTCTTCGTCCATCCGGTCAATCATCTCTTCAAAGAGCCGGCTGGACTCTTTTTTGTATTCAATCAAGGGGTCCTTTTGACCGTATCCGCGCAACCCGACGCCTTCCTTGAGGTGGTCAAGTGCGGCAAGGTGTTTTTTCCAGTGCGCGTCAACAATGTTGAGCATCACGTGGCGCTCGAGTTGGCGTAGGTTTTCGGCTCCGATCTTAGCTTCGCGCGCCTTATATCGCTCGTAGACGGTCTGCCATACCTTGGCGCGGATTTCATCCCGGCTCAGACGGTCAAATTCGAGGTTTTCGGCTTCACAGTCGTAGGCGTAGAGATCGAGCAGGGCCACGCGCAAGCCGTCTACGTCCCATTCTTCAGGGCGTCCGTGGAGGTAGCGCCGAATGACATCGGTAAGCAGGTCTTCAGCTAAGTGGATAAACTCCCGTCCACCTTCTGCGCCTTCCATCAACTCGCGCCGCAAGTTGTAGATGGTTTCGCGCTGAAGGTTCATCACGTCGTCATACTCAAGCAGATGCTTGCGGATGGAAAAGTTGTGGGCTTCGACCGACTTTTGGGCAGCTTCCACTCGCCGCGACACCATGCGGCTTTCGATGGCGACGCCTTCTTCCATGCCGAGCGTCAGCATGATGTTTTTGAGGCGTTCGCCACCGAAAATGCGCATCAGGTCGTCTTCGAGCGACAGATAAAAGCGTGAGGAACCCGGATCGCCTTGCCGGCCGGCGCGTCCGCGCAACTGGTTGTCAATACGTCGTGATTCATGCCGCTCACTGCCAATGACGTGCAGCCCGCCAAGTGCCACAACTTCGGCATGTTCTTGATCGGTCTGGGCTTTGATCTGGGCAAACAGTGCCTGGCGTTCTTCGGGAGGGGTTTCTGCCGGATTGCGGCCTTGCCGACGCAGCTCGGCATCCGTCAGGAATTCAGGATTGCCGCCAAGCAGGATGTCTGTGCCACGGCCGGCCATGTTGGTAGCGATTGTCACTGCACCTTTACGGCCAGCCTGGGCAACAATCTCGGCTTCTCGCTCGTGATACTTGGCGTTTAGAACATTGTGAGGAATGCCAATAGCTGAGAGTTTGCGCGAGAGCAGTTCGGAGTTGGCCACCGAGGTCGTCCCAACCAAAATGGGCTGGCCTGTTTTGTGGCGCTCTTTGATTTCTTCAACAATGGCATTCCATTTTTCTTCGGCGGTCCGGTAGATGATGTCAGGGTAATCCTGCCGGATCATCGGCCGGTGTGTGGGAATTACAGTGACCTCTAGGTTGTAAATCTTGGCAAACTCGACCGCCTCGGTTTCGGCCGTACCGGTCATCCCGGCCAGCTTCTCGTACATGCGGAAGTAGTTTTGGAGGGTGATGGTTGCTAGCGTTTGGGTTTCGGCTTCGATTTTGACACCTTCTTTGGCTTCTATAGCCTGGTGCAGGCCGTCCGACCAGCGTCGTCCTTCCATTGCGCGCCCGGTGTGCTCGTCCACGATGATCACTTGCCCATCGCGCACCATGTACTCCTTGTCGCGGTGGTAGAGGGTGTGGGCTTTAAGCGCCTGGTTGACGCAGTGCAGAAGCTCAAAGTTGGCCGGATCGTAGAGATTTTCAATACCAAGCAGCTTCTCGACCCGTTCGATACCGCTTTCGGTCAGTGCTGCCGTGTGCGTTTTTTCGTCCACCAAGTAGTCGGTGGCTGGGTTGAGCTTGGGGATGACATCGTTGGCAAGGTAGTACTTTTCGCTTGATTCGTCCGAAGGTCCGGCAATGATAAGTGGCGTGCGGGCTTCGTCAATAAGGATCGAGTCCACTTCGTCCACGATGGCAAAGTAGTGCCCCCGCTGGACGCAGGACTTGACCGAATACTTCATGTTGTCGCGCAGGTAATCGAAGCCAAACTCGTTGTTGGTGCCGTAGGTGATGTCGCAGGCATAGGCTTCGCGCCGCTCATCGTCGTAGAGGTGGTTTTGGATGACGCCTACGGAAAGGCCTAGAAAGCGATAAATCTTGCCCATCCACTCAGCGTCGCGTTTGGCTAGGTAGTCGTTGACGGTGACGACATGAACACCGCGGCCGGTCAGGGCATTGAGATAGACCGGCAGGGTCGCAACGAGCGTTTTACCTTCTCCGGTACGCATTTCAGCAATGCGTCCGTGGTGAAGGGCAATCCCACCGATGAGCTGGACATCGAAGTGACGCATCCCTGTTGTCCGCCGCGAAGCTTCCCGAACCGTGGCAAAAGCTTCTGGAAGCAAGTCATCGAGTGACTCGCCTCGCTCAAGCCGTTCTTTGAACCGGGCTGTCTGGGCCTGAAGTTCGGCGTCGGAGTACGCTTGCAGTTTGGGCTCCCAATCATTGATGGCAGACACAAGGGGACGAATGCGCTTGAGATAGCGTTCGTTGGCGCTACCGAATATCTTGGCAAGAATCTTGTCGAGAAACATGAGGATTTTGGGCGAGGGAAGAATCAAACAAGGAGTATCACGTAAACCCTACGTTGCTATGACCACTACGGTAACGTGCCAGACACTTCGGTGGGAGGTCAGGCCTAGCGACGAATAGTAGGGAATTTGGCGCTGTGGCGTCAAGGAAGCCTTGGCAACACGCTGTTTCTGGAAACTCCTCTTGCTTGCGGCGGGACAGGGGGGAAGAATGCCCTTGAAAGGTCTTTTTCGCCTGTGCTATGAAGCCATTTCTTCAGAATGTTGCTACAGACATGTTGCTACTCAGCTGTGTGGCATCTTGCAGTAACGGCAGGGCTGTTTTCCCTAAGGGAATCTTCGGGCAAGCATAGTTTTATGAGACATGCCTACGGCAGGATATGTCAACTGCAACCACTAGACGGCGACCAAGGCTACTGATGTAGTTTTTGTTGTAGCCAACTCAGTAGCCTGCGCTACCTTCTCTCGGCGAGGACGGTAAAAAACATGTCAAGTGCCGCGCTGGTGCTCTATGGCGAGGAGTACCAGCAGATCAAAAACATCATCGCGCGCTTGTGTGAAGACGCCAATGCACGGATGGTCTTTCTGATCGATAAAAACGGTCAGAAGATTGCCGACTACGGAGATGTTGGCTCGATTGACACGACAAGCTTGGCGTCGCTGACGGCAGGTAATGTTGCGGCTACAGACGCGCTAGCTCACCTTGTCGGTGAAAAAGAGTTTCCTGTGCTTTCGCACGAAGGTGAGCGGGACAACATTCACATCTCCATCGTAGCGCAGCGTGTCATCTTGGTCGTCATCTTCGACGAGCGCTCGAGCTTGGGGCTAGTACGCCTGCGCGTCAAGCGGGCGGCGACAGACCTCGCCGAAGTGCTAGAGACAATTGCCCGCAAGGTTGAGGAAGAAAAAGCGCGGGGAGTCAATCTCGAGTCGCCTTTTGCTGAAATTACCGAGGACGATATTGACAGCTTGTTTTCTGACTGAGAAGTTGTAACCGTAGCAATTGCTACACCCGATTGACAGGTTCTGTAGTGGCTTGAGGAGTGCCTTGCCTTGACATTCATCAACTACGCTGCCCGTGAAATCAACTGTAAGCTCGTTTATTACGGCCCCGGCCTTGGTGGGAAGACAACCAACCTGCAGTACATCTACGACACGACAGCACCGCAGGCGAAGGGGAAGTTAATCAGTCTAGCGACTGAAACCGACCGAACCCTGTTTTTTGACTTCCTCCCACTCGAACTGGGGACCGTACGTGGATTCAAAACCCGCTTCCATCTTTACACCGTGCCGGGACAGGTCTTCTACGACGCTAGCCGGAAACTGATCCTCAAAGGGGTAGACGGCGTCGTTTTTGTGGCCGATTCCCAGGAAGAGCGCATGGATGCCAACATTGAATCGCTCTGGAACCTGGAGCAGAACCTCAAGTCCCACGGCTATGACTTGATGAAAATCCCGTATGTTCTCCAGCTCAACAAGCGCGATCTGCCAAATGCCATGCCGGTTGAAGAGCTGAAAAAGGAGCTTATGCGCAAGGGCGAACCGGTCTTTGAAGCGGTGGCATACAAGGGCATTGGCGTCTTCGATACGCTCAAGGCTGTAGCCAAGCAAGTGCTGGTTGAGCTCAAAAAAGGCGGCGGTTAGCCTTTTTCCCTACGGCTTGCTTTGGTTATGCCAAGGGCAGCAGTAATGCCAGCATGTTTCCAGGGCTTCGGCGACTGGCCGAAGCTTTTTTTCTATGGGTGGTCGGTCAGCAGCAGCGAGTGCGGGGGCGGCTGACATCAACTCAACATCTCTTGCATGACAGGAAAGCTTCACCATGCTTGCCGGTAAAAAAGGTGTAATTCTTGGCGTCGCAAACAAGCGTAGTATCGCTTGGGGCATTGCCCAGGCAGCTGCCCAGGCGGGTGCAACCCTTGCCCTGAACTACCAAAATGAACGCCTTGAAGCCAATGTGCGCGAACTGGCAGCGACGCTGGACAATCCGCTCGTCGCCCCCTGTGACGTGACCAGCGACGCCGACATTGCAGCCTTTTTCGAGTTGGTCAAAACCAACTTTGGCACGGTGGATTTCCTCGTACATGCCATTGCCTATGCCCCTAAAGAAGACCTAGATGGGCCTTTTGTCGAGACTTCCCGCGAAGGTTTCCGCATTGCCCACGACATTAGCGCTTACTCGCTAACCGCTGTGTCACGTGCGGTACTTCCGCTGATGAAGGATCACGGGGGGAGTATCGTAACGCTGACCTACCTTGGTAGTGAGCGGGCTGTTGTGGGATACAACGTCATGGGGGTAGCCAAGGCCGCGCTCGAAGCCAGCGTACGGTACTTGGCCGCCGACCTGGGACCCTACGGCATTCGGGTCAATGCCATCTCGGCCGGCCCGATCAACACCCTCGCAGCGCGAGGCATTCAGGGATTCACCAAAATGCTCAAACACCACGCCGCCACGGCCCCGCTGCGCCGACCCACGGAAGTTGCCGAAGTGGCTGACACCGCCCTGTTTCTCATATCGCACATGGGGCGTGGCATCACCGGTGAAGTCATTCACGTAGACGGTGGCTATCACTGCATCGGGCTTGTCCCAAAAGATGAACCGATCTAGGCCGTGTGGGCGGAGTTGAAGAAATGGCTGGCGCAAACCCGTACCCCTCTCAACGAGCAGGAACTGCCCACGTGGGATGCTCTACGCCCATCGGTGCAAACTGCCTTCGAGAACAGTGGTGTGACAGCTGCCGAGTTTGCCCAGCTCGGCCGGCGGCGCGGCGACTTGATCAACTTTTACTGGGCGCTTGAACGCAAGCGCTTGTGGCGGCATGTGTATTTCGAGCGACCCACTCTGGAAGTTGGCTTCAACGGTCTACGCTTCCATCCACGCTACGGAACTGCATCCCTGCTTGCCGACCTGTGCGCCGATGCTACCTTTACCAACCTACGCCAGACCTACCGTGGACGGTTCAACAGCCGCCTGCATCCCGAGCAATACAACTTCTCGGAAAATGACACCGCTGTTGCCTCACTACACTTCAACTTCAGTGAGGCGACTACGGCAGACGTACATTTTGACTACTTCAACGCATACGCGCCGGGCATCTGGCCACTCATCGCCCATGCCTTTTGGGAGTATCCGCTCAAACTTTTTGTGGATTACTCGAATGCTGAAGACATCCGGCGTTGTCTGCACGCGCGTGATGGCTGTGACCCATGGCAAGTCGTACGCCAAGGTAGTCATGAGCGCGGCACGGTGCAAACGGCATAGACCGCAACGGTTCCGCAAAAACGTGCGGGGACGAAACAGGGCTCCTTTTTCGGAGAGGATACTAGAGCCTTGGGCTTCACCTAGTTCTGTCACGCTGGCTTTTCGGGTCGTGGTGCGCTGTGGGTGAGATTTGGCAAATAGATTGCGCCGGCGTAGTGGCTCGAGGCTAGGGAACACATCTGGCAGCCTTTGAGCACAAAGCCTGTTGCGCGCCCTTCAAACAACGCTATTTTCGAGGGTGTGCTCTTTCCGCTGCAGCAGGTAATTCCAGCGGCTTTCTGAGAAGCACAATCCGTAGCAGAGCTGGCTAAATATCAGAGCCGGTTAAGGTAACGGGTGAGAATGTCGAGCCCGGCTTGGAGTTGGCTGGGTTCTGTCAGACACGACAGCATAAGATGCACGCCTTCTTCACAGCCGTAAAAGTAGCCAGGATGCACCAGGACACCCTGTTCGAGGAGTTCCAGCACAAGGGTTTCTTCATCATCCCAACCGGCGATGCGTGGAAACAGGTAGTAGCCGCCATCCGGTGGCTGAACGGTCACTTGGGGACAGCATTGTAGGGCAGCAAGAGCGAGATCGATTGCCTTCCGAAGACGGTTACGCATCTCCTGTACGAAAGCCTGTCCCTGCGCAAAGAGCGTTGGCAGCATAAACTGGGTCAAAGCATTGGCACTTAGAAAGGTGTCGTTGAGGATTTCAAGTCGCTCCCTGAATCTGGCTGCAGCCGGCTCGTTGAGGGCAATCCACCCCAGTTTCAGATCGGGGAGGGCAAAGCGTTTGGAAATGCCATCGAGATGAAAAACCGGAAGCTCTGGGTGCAAAGCCCCAAACGGCGGGCTGGTCGGAGCCCGGTAGGTGAAGGTGGCAAATACTTCATCGCAGATAACGGGCAACCCAAGCTGATGGAGCGCCGGTAGTGGCTGTTGAATGATCATCCCGGTAGGATTATGTGGAGAAACCACAAGAACGGCGCGGGTTCGTGCGTCAGCCGCTGCCAGCAGTGAAGCCTCATCAATGCGCCAGCCGTGGGGCTCGTCCAACTGGTAGGTACGCAAAGCAACATGGTGAATAGCAGCCAGATGTTCAAAGAGCGGATACGTGACGCTAGGACCAAGGACATTGTCGCCCGGCTCGGTGAGCAGCGCAAAAAGTAGGCTGTAGGCTTCGCTTGTGCTGGCTGTGATGAAAACATTATCCGGCGATACAGGTAGCGCCGGGGTGCGATGGGCATAGTCAGCTGCGATTGTCTCGCGTGCCGGTAGCCATCCACGCGGATCGGGACAGTAACGCCGGTTGTCCCAGTAGCTTGCAGCAGCGGTCTTCAGTATGTCAGGTGGGAACAGTAACCCCTGGTGAGTCGGGTTACTGCTCGTCAGGTCAATGTAGTGGCCCTTGCGCACGCGCGCCTGTTCGAGCCGGTTAGGCGTCAGATCAGCATCGGAGAGAAAACCGGGCATGAGTTTGGGTAGGTCATGATTGGGCGGCGGCCAATGGGCCGCTGCCAACAGCTTCTTTTGCCACTAGCTGCCGCCCGGCAGCGCGCAGGCGGGCGCAGGAACGCTCACGTCCAATGAGCGCAAAAACCTCGAACATGCTTGGCCCAACGCTTTGTCCGGTCAGCGCGACGCGCGCTGCGTTGATAAACAAGCCAGCCTTGACCTCTTTGGTGGAAGCAAACTCTCGGAGTGCCGCCTCGACGCTTTCAGCCGTCCACTCAGGAAGCTGCTCGAGTACATCTGCTAACTCCGGTAGCCATGCTGCCAACCGGGAATCGCGTAGGTTTTTCTTGACCGCTTCTGGATCGATGTCAAAGGTGTCATCGAAATACGCCCGGCCGTAAACCGTAAAGTCCACCAACGTACGAAAACGCTCACGAAGCACTTCGACTGTGCGGGCAAACCACCTCTGTCCGTCCTCTGTGGCAAATTCCTCTTTCCAAAGGCCAGCGGCTTTGAGTCGGGCTTGCACCATCGGAAGCAGCCGGTCAAGGGGCATCGTGCGGAGGTATTCCGCATTGAGCCACAGCGCTTTCGGGTCCGTAAACTGGCGCGGGTCAGAAAGCGGCTGGTCAGCAGGTGGAAGGTTGAAAATGCCATTGGTACGGCTTACCTGGGCAAAATCAAAGGCAGCAATCATTTCTTCCCGTGAAAGTATCTCCCGGTCATCACCAGGTGCCCACCCGATCAGGGCAATGGCGTTGAGGAAGGCATCCGGGATAAAGCCCTGTGCCTGGTAAAACTGCACCGTAGCCCTTTCGCCATGCTTGCGTTTAGAGATTTTGGCGCGTTTGCCGTCCAAAATCAGGGGAAGGTGCGCAAATGTGGGTTCTGGCACCCCCAGGGCGCGGTAGATGAGCAGTTGCTTAGGGGTATTAGCAAGACCATCCTGCCCGCGGATGACGTGCGTAATGCGTTCGGCAATGTCATCGGCGGCATTGCTGAGAATGTACAGTGGTGAGCCATCTGAGCGGAGCAGGGCAAAATCTTCAATGTCAGCGTAGCGCTTGGTTTGTTCTCCGTGAACCAAATCGTGGAAGGTAACAGCACCATCTGTCCGGGGAACGCGAAACCGGATGACATAAGGGGTTCCTTGGGCATCGAGTCGGGCTTCTTCATCTGGCGTCAGGATGCGGCCGCGAAAAATGAAGGGCTTTTTGGCAGCTTCGGCAGCCTGCCGCATGGCTTCAAGCTCCTCTTTGGTTTCATAGGATTTGTAGGCATAGCCGGCAGCCAGCAACTGCTCGGCCAGCTTGCGGTGCTCGGCGACTCGTTCAGACTGGTAGAAAGGCCCTTCATCCCAATCCAGACCCAGCCAGCGCAGACCGTCAAGGATGGTCGCCACGGCTTCCGGCGTAGAACGCTCGCGGTCCGTGTCTTCTATCCGCAAAATGAACGTGCCGTGGTGCTTACGAGCAAACAGCCAGTTGAAGAGCGCTGTGCGCGCACCACCAATATGCAAATAGCCGGTTGGAGAAGGCGCAAAACGGACGCGAACAGTCATGGTGAGTATCCTATGTAACGAGAATTTTGGGCATTGTTGCCCGGTGGCAGAGTCTTAGCAAACTCCTTGCAGTTCGTCACCTTGGAACAACCCGTAGCTAACTGCCCACTCGCCTTTCTTGATCGATTGCCCTACGGGTTTCATTGCGTTTGCGGCTTCAGCAACGATAGCATCCATACTATTGATCTTGAGGCTCAAGATGCATCCCATGGCACTTGGTATTACGGAAGACATCACAGAACTCATTGGCAGAACTCCCCTACTACGCCTACGTTCGGTCGTGCCAGTCGGGGCGGCAAACGTGTACGCCAAGCTTGAATACTTCAATCCCGGCGGCAGTATCAAAGATCGGGCCGCGCTTGGCCTTATCACGGATGCAGAACAGCGTGGGCTGCTCAAACCGGGCGCAACCATCATCGAACCGACAGCCGGAAACACAGGGATTGGGTTAGCCCTTATTGGGCGGAGCCGTGGTTACCGGGTGATCTTGTGCGTTCCCGAAGGCTATAGCCGCGAAAAAATGCAGGTTGCCGAAGCCCTCGGGGGAAAGATAGTCTATACCCCGGCGGAAGAAGGCATTCCTGGTGCCATTCGCAAGGCGCTAGAACTGGCCGAGTCCATCCCCAATGCTTTTGTCCCACAACAGTTTAGCAACCCGGCTAATCCACGCATCCACTATCTGACCACAGGCGCTGAAATCTACGAGCAGCTTGGCGGAAAAGTGGATGGGCTGGCTATTGGCTGTGGCACGGCCGGTACCTTTTCTGGCGTTGCCCGCTACATCCGAGAACGAAACCCCCACGTGGTCTGCATTGCCGTTGAGACAGAAGGCTCAGTGCTTGGCGGCGGACAGCCCGGACCGCACCGAGTTGAGGGCATCGGCACAAGCTTTATCCCGGAGAACTTTCACCGTGAATTGTGTGATGAGGTTGTGGCTGTTACTGACCGCGATGCTTTTGCGATGGTGCGACGCTTGGCCTGTGAAGAAGGCGTGCTGTGTGGCGGTTCGGCCGGCGCAAACGCCTTTGCGGCAATCCAGCTTGCCCGACGCCTTGGTGAAGGGAAAAACGTTGTCACAATTTTCCCAGACGGAGCTGAACGCTATATGAGCAAAGGAATTTTCGATGAACTGCCCTAGCATTCCGGTGGCCTTGGCCGGCGCCAGCGTCCAGCATTGAGCTCCGAGCCGTTTTTTCCATCTCCTGCCGACGGCGAGAAGACACAAAACACTTTCTTCGCATGTAAAAGCAGCGCATGCGATAGTGGAAATGGAACCGCTACGGTGACTACCCCCAGCCGCCCAGCGGGTTGCGGTCTCATCTTGTCTTTGCCACACCCAGGAACGATGGATATTGCGGAAGCGCGCGCTGCAAACGTACGCGGTAATGAACATCTGCAACGGGGCGACTATGCGGCTGCTATTGCTGCCTATCGGGAAGCTATTGCCCATGACCCCCAAGCACGGGCTTACCCGCGCGAGCGAGGCGTCATCCACGCCAATCTTGCCTATGCTTTGTTTCTAGCCGGAGACCTCAGTGCTGCTTGTGAGGCTTACCAAACAGCCATCCGGCTTGAACCTCGGCGGGGAACTTACCACAACGAACTTGGGGATGTCTTGTTTCGTCTCAAGGACTGGTCAGGGGCACTGGCTGCCTATCAGCGCGCCGCCCAACTGGAAACGTTTTTGCGGATATACCCCGAGTCACCAGGGCTGATTCAGTACAACCTCGGTCTCACTTACAGCCAGCTTGGCGACCTAGAAGCAGCCCGCCGGCATTTTGCCGAGGCCTTGCGCCGCGAGCCCCGAAACGAAACATATCGTGCGGCCTTTGAGCAACTTCCTGCATCACCTGCGGCGTCTCCAGCAGTGGGGACGCCAAGTGGGCACCCTACCTTTGCCGATGTCGGAGGATACCAAGAAGCAAAGGAAACCATTGCCCGAGCCGTGCGAATTGTCCTTGAAGCCAAGCGAGCAGCTCAGTACCGCATCCACCTAAACGGCATTTTGCTGGTTGGCGAACCAGGCAGTGGCAAAACCTTCTTGGCAGAAGCCACTGCAGGTGAGTTTCAACTTCCGTTTGTCCGTGTCACGCTTGGTGAAGTGACGTCAAAATGGTCTGGAGAAGGCGTTGAGCGCTTGCACCACGTCTTTGAGCGCGCTGCCCGGCTTGCGCCCTGTCTATTGTTTTTTGATGATTTTGAAGGCTTGGCCGCAAACCTGCGGGATGTAGAATCGAACATCGAACATCGGCGCTTTCTGGAAGCCTTTCTTCAGCACATCGAGCAGATTCGGCAGAAGCCGGGGGTGGTGCTTATGGCAGCGACTTCCCGGCCTGAAGTCCTTGATCCGGCTGTCATCCGGCCCGGAAGGTTCGACTGGCGTGTTACTTTGCATCCGCCAGAGACAGCTGAACGCCGTGCCATGCTCGAAAGCTTGCTCCAGGCGCGTCCTGTTGAGGGCATTGATTACGAGTATTGGGTGCGACGCACCTTTGGGTACACAGCGGCCGACCTTGCACGGCTCGTCAACACGGCTGCCTTGGAGGCCTTTGCTGCCAATCAGCCAATTACTGACCACCATCTTGCTGTGGCGTTGTCAAAGTTGGAGGCAAGCGAACGCTTTGCGGGCGTACGCCGGTCTTGGGCAGACATTGTGTTGACAGAAGAAGTGCGGGCGACTTTTCGCCTGATTCAACACTTGCTGGAGAACCCCGATGCTGGCCAGGCGTTTGGCCTAACCCCTCCTCGGGGAGCAGTGCTCTACGGGCCACCTGGTACTGGCAAAACCACCCTGGCACGGGTGCTAGCCCATGAAGCGCGCTGCAGCTTCTACGCTGTGACGCCAAGTGACATCTACTCCAAGTGGGCTGGCGAGTCTGAACGCCGCGTCACCGAGCTGTTTCAACGGGCCCGGGCGCATCGTCCCAGCATCATCTTTTTTGACGAAGCCGATGCGCTGTTTGGTGTGCGTTCAGCAGCCGTTGGCGAAGCAGCGCCACATGTCAATCGGGTGCTGAATCAGTTTTTAGCCGAAATAGATGGTCTACGCACAAATGATCGCCTCTTTATTTTGGCTGCTACGAACCGGCTTGACCTTATTGATCCTGCAATGCTGCGTGCCGGGCGTTTATCAGAAAAAATCCATGTTCCGCTCCCTGCCGACGAGCAACGTTTGGCCCTCTTCAAGTTGTTTACTCAAGGAATGCAGCTTGATCCAAACGTGCGCTTGGAAGAACTTACTGTTGCTACGGCCGGCAAGTCTGGCGCTGACATCGAAGAGCTCTGTCAGGCTGCAGCGCGGATGGCTTTCCTACGACACCTAAATCAACCTTCACCGCCGCAGCCGTGTCTCGTCACTCAGGAGGACTTCCAGTCCGCTATGTCCTGGTTAGGCATTGTAGCTACTTCATCAGAGATCAAGGGTGTGAGGCGCTCTACTGCATCCTTATTGACTGAGGAGGTCAGCCTAATGGGTTAGATTTCACATGTCGTCATCTTGAATGTGACTGGTGAAACCTTCCAGATCGACTGGGCGTATTCCTGAATTGTCCGGTCGCTAGAAAATTTCCCCATCTTTGCTGCATTCAGAATAGATTTTCGCGTCCATTCGTCTTGGTCGAGATAGGCTTGCGCAACTCGCTCTTGGCATTCAATGTATGACCGGTAATCGGCCAGAACAAAGTACTGGTCACCACCTTCGAGTAGGGAAAACAAAATCGGGTGGAACAACTCTCTATCTAGCGGACTGAAGTAGCCACCGCCGATCATGTTGATTATTTCATTCAGCTCAGGATCATTGTGGAAATAGTCCCAAGGTGAGTAGTGTGGTCTAAGAGCTTCAATTTCTTCGACAGTCATTCCGAAGATAAATATATTTTCCTTTCCGACTTCCTCTGCAATCTCAACATTTGCACCGTCTAGCGTCCCAATAGTGAGGGCACCGTTGAGAGCAAACTTCATATTCCCCGTCCCACTGGCTTCCATACCTGCCGTTGAAATCTGTTCAGAAAGCTCGGCTCCTGGCAGAATTTTTTCAGCGAGGGAAACTCGGTAGTTAGGGAGAAAGATAACCCGCAGTCGATCCTTTGTGACAACGTCGTTGTTGATGACATCAGCAACGGCATTGATGAGACGGATAATGAGTTTTGCTATGCGGTAGCCGGGAGCTGCTTTACCTGCAAAGAAGATGGTTCTGGGTACGATGTCAAGATTAGGACAGTGTCGGAGGCGATTATACAGTGTGATGGCATGGAAGAGATTAAGTAGCTGCCGCTTATATTCGTGAATTCTCTTGACCTGACAATCAAACATGGATTGCTTGTCAATAGATATTTTCTTATTCCAGGTCTCATCAACAACCTTTATTAGGATGTCCTTGCCGTCTTGCTTGGCTTTGTGCCAAGCTTGGCGGAAGCCAGGATCGTCAGCAAGAGGTATGAGTTTTTCCATTTCGTAGAGGTCAGTCATCCACTTGTCGCCGATGGCTTCTGTAATGAGTGATGCAAGTTGTGGATTACAGTGAGCTAACCATCTTCTTTGAGTAATACCGTTTGTTTTGTTTTCAAACCTTTCGGGAAACATCATTGCAAAATCACTGAAGAGCTTTTGCTTCAGAATTTCTGTGTGTAGCTTGGATACACCATTGACATGGTGCGAGCCAACAATGGCTAAATGTGCCATGCGTACGGATTTTGGACGAATACCTGGAATCGGTTCTTCAATAATTGAAACTCTTTGAACCAGGTCCTCCCTGTTCGGGTATCTGACCCTTACGCTCTGAAGAAAGTTATGGTTGATCTCGTAGATGATTTGTAGGTGTCGCGGTAGAACTTTGCCTAAGAGTTCAACTGTCCATTTTTCTAGTGCTTCGGGTAGGACAGTGTGGTTTGTGTAGGCGACTGTGGCTTGTGTAAGCTCCCAGGCCTTGTCCCAGGGAAGTTCCTCAATGTCAACAAAAATGCGCATTAATTCTGCAATAGCGATTGCAGGATGTGTGTCATTGAGCTGTATAGCCACTTTGTCAGGGAAGTCATCAAAGGTGCTTCTCGTTTTCTTGTAGCGTCGAAAGATGTCCTGAAGTGTTGCAGATACAAAGAAGTACTCCTGCTTGAGACGCAGTTCCTTCCCCGAGTGGCGGTTGTCGTTTGGATAAAGAACCTTTGAAATGGTTTCAGACTCTGTTTTGTTCCTAACGGCACTTATATAGTCGCCTTCATTGAAGTGATGAAAGTCAAATTCCTGAGAAGATTTTGACGACCATAGTCTGAGCGTGTTGACATTTTGCACACCGTACCCAGGGATTGGTGTGTCGTAGGCCATGGCCAGAACCGTTTCTGTCCGGATCCATTTGTGGACTATCCTGCCATCCTTACCTGGGTACTCGATAACTTCCCCGTAGTACTGCACTGGGTAAAGAAGCTCAGGACGTGCAATTTCCCATGGATTTCCGTAGCGCAGCCAGTTATCCGGTTGTTCAACCTGCTCTCCGTTCTTGATTTCCTGATTGAAAATGCCGTACTCGTAGCGAATGCCGTAGCCGTAACCAGGGAGTGCTAGTGTTGCTAAGGAATCAAGAAAACAGGCTGCCAATCGCCCAAGTCCGCCGTTGCCAAGCCCAGCATCTGGCTCTACTTCTTGGATTTCCTCTAGGCTGTAGCCAAGATCGAGCAGTGCCCGCCGGCACTCTTCCTTCAGGTTGAGATTGATAATGGCATTCCCGAGGGTACGTCCCATGAGGAATTCCATTGAAAGGTAGTAGACACGTTTTGCGTCGGCTCGATAGTAAGCATCTTGGGTGCGAAGCCAGCGCTCTATGAGTCGGTCGCGGAGGGCATAGGCTAGGGCAAGGTACTGGTCGAGCTTAGTTGTCGTAAAACGATCTTTAGCAAGGGTAAACTCAAGGTGATCAAGAAAGCTCCGCTGAATGGCTTCCGCGCTGAGGCCGTGATAACTCTCATAGGCTGAAATATTTGCTGCTGATTCTGAAAGTGAGGACATATCTCTTTTTCTCTCCGGTAACAGGCTCTTAACAAGTCGCTCAAAGCCAACGGCGGCAAAAGGGCCGTTTCAGTAGAGCAGTGATTTGCCAAGGCAGCTAGCATCATACAGGGTATGAGGGCTACAGGCAAGACATGCGTGCGCAGGTTAGCACTATATAACTAAATCTTTGCACTTTCCTTGGGGCGGGTAAAGTATATGTCTGGAAAGATACCTGCCAAGTTTTTACTCATCTACCCGAAATGCTTTCTTGGGCTGTATCCTGTGGTTTTCATAGCGGCATACCAATCTGAAATCACAGAATTGACAATCCTTAGTGCCACGAGCAGGGGTTACATGAAAACTTCCTTTCTCAATGAGTTTTCGGTAATTCCACAAATGGTTAATAATCAGCTTATATGTTTCTTTGAAGTCCTCTTCTTCTAACTTTTGACAACTTTCTGGAAGAAATTCTTTATATTCAGAACGGTATATTCCACTACTGTGGCGTGGAGCTTTTGTGAGTGTGTAATAGCCGGCGCCAGCAGTCGGTGTTAGCGATGGAAAAACCTTTTCAATGGCTAAGAGATAGATGCCAAGTTGTACATCTCGACCTCTAAGCATGTCAGTAACGGAGATTCCTTTAGAAAGTTTATAATCGTAGACAACAGAGATAGAACACTCTTTTTCTCTTACCTTTATTTTTATTATGTCAACACGGTCAATTTGTCCACACAGAAGTATCTTCCTTCCGTTAAGATTGTTGGTGATTTCTAACGGGGTACGGACGGACCTTTCATCTGCCTTAGGTGAAAACATTCCAAAAGACAGTTCTGTGATATGCTCTGAAACATTTTCTTCATAGAGTGATTCTTCGACAATTAGTTGTTCAAGGCATGCAATCAGGATACTTTTTTTGATTTCCCATACCTTTGTGTTAAGTGGAGGAAGTTTTTGCTCGTACCGAGAAAATATATCGTCAGCTACGTTTCTGACAAGCTTGAACTTTTCTTCTAGATTATCTTTTATGGGGGAAACTTTTCGATAAAAATCTCGTAGAATCTCATGGAGAATTTGACCATATTCTGAAGCTTGTAGGTCAAGCGCTGCGCTTATCCTGGGGCGTAGCCGCAGGACACGACGAGCGAAGAAGCGGAAAGGACAAGTTGCATATTCATTGAATGCAGTGGCGCTGAAGACGTAGTTTTCGCCGAAGCGACGGCTGAGTTCAGTAAGTAAATAGTCATCTTCAAGCTGCCCATCAAACGGAGTCCAGCGGTGACTATAGCGATGTTCTTCGGCGGTCTGACGTTGCTGAAAGGTTTCAGATTGCCATTGCTGCTTTATGATAAATTCCTGGACAATTTCTAGTTTCTCACTTAGTGACAGTTGGTCGTCTGCACTCTGAGCTGGTTTCGAGGAAAGTGGATCTGGTGGTGGGTTTCGTCGAATCTGGGCTGCGGCTGCGGCAGCCTGGCGGAGCAGCTCATGGCGCGTGGTGGCTGCCAAAAGCGCCGCGCCGTCGTAGCCTTTGGGAATAAGGGTGTGATGCGTCTCCCCTGGGGCCGTAGCTGGAACCAAGCGCTGGATTTCAGCCAGAAACGAGGAAGGGACAAGTTCTTGGTCTTCAGCACCGACCAGAGGGTAGGAAAGGTAGACGGCCTGGGTTGCCCGGCACACTACTTGGTAAAAGTAGTGCTCTTCTTTAACCAAAGTGGCTGGCGAGATGTCTTCCAAAACCAGTCCCTGCGCCTTGAGTTGTTCACGCTCTGCGGCCGGATACAGCCAATCGCCCGGTAAATGGGCCGGAAAGCCACCCTCGACCATGCCGGGAACAAAGATGACCGGAAAGTGCAGACCGCGGATTGTTGTTGCTTCAAGGATGTTCACAGCCCCAAACCTTTCCGGCTCAACCCGCAGGGTGAGATCATCAAGTGCCTGACGAATATCTGACAACAAAACCCCCAGCGACATCCCGCTTGGCTTGTTGGCATGGGAAGGCACTTTGAGGGTAGCAGCAATGCTCTGGGCTGCGAGACGTTCGGCATCTGCGACAGCCGCAGCCGCACGGCGGATGGCCTGCAGTCCACGCAAGTCAAGCGTGGCTTGGAGTTGGTGGGACGGCTGCCCAAGGGCAGCCTGAATGCTTTTCTGGAGCCGCGGCTCATAGTTCAGCGTTTTGAGAGCCTGTTCTATGGCCTGACACAGATCGGCGGCTGTCCCCTCGGTAGGAATCTTTGCGAGGACTTCGCCTAGCTTCCGAAGAAGATGTCCGACCTCATGCAACTGTGCTGCCGTGACGGCATCTGGGCGCACCGTTGGTGCTTGATGGGCTACCTCGCTGCCTTCTTCTACTTCTGAGATAGTTTCTTCTTCATCTGCCGCAGAGAGGGGCTCCGTTGGGTGGAGGGAAGCTGCCAGGCGCTCGGCGCGCTTGAGCCAGTCGGCAAGGCAAAGTTGTTCACCAACAAAAGCCACGACATTTTCAATGTCGTCAGCGGTCATCCGCTGCTCATAAACGGTGAAGTAGTCGCTTTTGAGGATGTCCACTAGTCGGCTAACCCGTATGTGGTCGGGCGTTGTTTCGCCAAGGGGACGGTCAGCAGCTGCTTCAACGAGCTTGAGCCAGGCGCGCACAGCCGGGATGTCGGTGACGGGAAGCCGTTCGTTGAACGTGTAGGCAATCCCTTCATCACCAAGCACACGCCGCAGGTGGGCGCCGTAAGTGTCTTTGTCCCGGAGCACAATGGCAATTTCTGCGGGCGACAGGCTATGTTCGTGAATGTAGTGTTTGATGGTTTTGGCAATGTACCGCAGTTCACGTTCGATGTCGGGCGCCACGGCTAGGAAGACAGGCGCCTTGCCATCTGAAGACTTGCCATCCGAGGAAAAATTGCGATTGAACAGCCCCTTGCGCAGTAGATCGAGACCTGGTGCTGTGCTGAGGCGCGTTACTGACTGGTTGCCGACACGTTCGTGAAAGACAACTTCCTGGCAAGCATCGCCCATCATTTCCCGAATTTTGGCAATAGTTTCATGGACTGCAGCAAAAACTGGAGGATTGTCAGCCTCGTCGTCGAAGTTGAACGTCACGCGCGGTATCCGCTTGATGAGGCGGCGCAAGATTTCGCCCTGCACCGGTGTGAGATCGAAAAACCCGTCCACGATAAGCCATTCAACGCCGTCCAGTAGCGGTGTTTCGCAGGGAAGCCCGTCAAGCTGGCCGTCCAAAGCAGCAATCGCACGCAAGTAGTTGGTATCACTTTCAGTGAACTTTTCAGCAGCAGCCGTTGGGAACGTATCACCGGCGAGGTATCCGTGCTCTTGCGGCGACTGGCTGTCTTCCGGGATACCGCCGTTGAGTGCTGTCGCGTAACACTGCATCACCCGTGCTACGTCAAGTTCGTAGCCGTAGACCTTTTCAGCCGGGATGGTGGGAGAAGGAAAGCTTTCCTTGTAGCATTCAATCCGCTTTTCAACGATTTGTTTAAATTCGGCGGCAGTTTTCCCAGCGCGGATAATTTCGCCAATAAGCCGCGCGACAGAAGCAACGCAACCGCGCGCTGTGGCTAGCGAGCCAAATGCCGGAAGCTGCCCCATCTGAGCAAGCTGCCGCATCAGTTGAGCAATGAGCGGACGGCGCAGTGGATAGTCCTCATTGCTAATGTCGCGGCGGCGGGGAACTTTTTGCCATCCCTCGCCACGCTTGACGCGGGCAGTTCGCAGGAGCCGTCGGATAAAGCCGTTGAATAGGTATACGGGCAAGCCGTCAAGTGTCCCCTTGACCATTCGCCCATCGAGGATTTCTTGGGAAATAGCAGTAAGCAGAGGACTTGACGCAACCAGATAAATTACCCCGGGGCCTCGGTCTCGGCCATTCATCTGACCGGCTTGTGTGAGATGTTGTCGAAGACGCTTCTGGACCTCTGCCACCAAGAGCTTGCGTTGGTTTCCCAAAAGCGGTCCGCGCCAAAGAGTATGCTTGACGGCCATACTACGGTTGTACGTTGGCTTGCCTGCAAAAAAGAGGCAGGCGGCAAGTTGATGCCATCACGGGCGGGCTGAGGCTGTTCTTTTGGCAGCGGCAAAGGCAAGAAACACCGTTGCTGCCAAGGCTGCTACAGTCGCTCCCGTGACAAAGGGAGAGGAGATAGAGATGTGTTTCATAGCATACCCACACCATGCCGGGGCAAGGATGCGTCCTAGGCTGGCAAACGAAGCTGCCACGCCCAGCACTTCACCCTGTTCGTCATCGGCGACTTGCTTGGTGAGAAGGGCTAAAAGGGTTGGATTGGCAAGGGCCGTTCCAATGCCCATACCACCACATAGCCAGACAAGTCCGATAACTGTGTCGGCAAAGGGGGCAACAGCAAGCGTTCCCGTCAGCAGCCCAATACCCACCACAAAGACGGTGCGCTCACCAAAGTGGTGAACCAGAGGACGGATACAGCCACCCTGCACTATTGTCATCGTAAGGCCGAGAAAGGCAAACAAGTAGCTGTTGTCGCGTTCCCCGAGACCAAAACGCAAGTTGGTGTAAAGCGGGAGCATCATTTGGTAGCAGGATGCTGCTACGATGAACAAGAAGTTGATAAGCAGCAAAGAACCTGCATGTGGGTGACGAAGCCAGTTGCCTAGGGCAGTAAAGTAAGCGCTATGCCGCTCAAGGCATGCTTCAGCGCGCTGTTCCGGTGACAAGCTTTCAGGCAGCCACCGCCACATGACCAAGGCATTGAGAAGCGCCAGACCGGCAGCGACATAAAACGGCGTAGCTGCATCGGTGTAGTGGGCAATGACACCACCGAGCGCCGGGCCAATCGTGTACCCTAGGCCGATGGCTGCACCGATAAAACCTAGACTTTGGGCGCGCCGCTCGGAAGTGCTGACATCACTGGCATAACTCATCGCCAGGGCAGTATTGCCGCCTGTCATCCCATCTAGGGCCCGCGCCGAGAACAGGACAGCCAGCGCCAAGGTGCTATCCGTTAGCAGCGAGGCTGCACCGGTGGCAGCAGCGGCAACGGCCGATCCGCCCATGCAGGCTAGGAGTAGTGGTTTGCGGCCCTTGCGATCTGACAGCTGTCCAATGGCCGGCGCAAAGATCAACTGGGCAATGGAGTACGAGGCCAGTAGCCATCCAACGACCACAGCCGAACTACCAAAGGTTCGGGCATACGTGGGAAGAATGGGGATCACCATTCCCCAACTGACCTGATCGACCAAGGTAACAATAAAAATCAGGGGTAGGGCCCACCGTAACGTGCGGTCTGGACTCGACATCATAGGCCTTCATCCTCGTGTCTCATCTGCTTCCTCGCCGTAGTAATGGCAAGCCGAGGTGCAGGTTTCGGCAATGCTCACCCGATAAAGACAAGGTAAGATCGGCACCAGCCGTTTCCAAATCCAGCGGGCGAGAACTTCACTTGTGGGATTTTCGAGTCCAGGGATGGCATTGAGGTAATGGTGGTCAAGTTGCAAGCGGATAGGCTCAAAGGCTTGCCGGATAGCGTCAAAGTCCATCAGCCAGCCAAGCTCAGGATTGACCTCTCCACGGACGACAATCTCTACTCGGTAGCTGTGTCCGTGCAGCCGCCGGCACTTGTGATCAGGCGGGACGTAGGGTAAATGATGGGCCGCCTCGAATGTAAAGGTTTTTGCCAACTCGACACGCATGGCCACGATTGGACGGGCTAGAAGCTGAGCGTGATCTTACGCACCATGCGCTTGGCGTCAACGCACGACCGACGATTCGCTGGGCTTGACGTAGCCCAACTTTGGCACATACCGTTTGTAGCGTACGTGCTCAGCAAATCTTCAACTTTGTTACTTCCACGTGATGGACTGCGTCTACAGTTCTGCTGGATGTAGGCGAGCATGTTCCTGCCCGCGTTATGACCGAGCCTGAGTCGCCACTGACTGACGAGCAGCTTGACCCTCTGTTGGGAATGGTAGTGGATGGGAAGTACCGCATCGAGCGGGTGCTCGGCGTGGGTGGGATGGCTACGGTATATGCCGCCACCCGCTTGCAGATTGGCGACATAGCAGCCATCAAAGTGCTCTCACCGGAGTCAAAAGCCGTGCCGCTGGCGGTTGCCCGCTTCCAGCGCGAAGTGCGCGCTGCAGCCCGGATCAAGCATCCCAACGTTGTGTCTATCTATGATTTCGGAACGCTGCCGGATGGGCGCGCCTACATGGTCATGGAGTACATCACCGGGCAGTCCCTGCGGGAAGAACTCAAGCGGGCGGGGCGTCTGTCCCCGGAACGGGCTGTGGCTATTATGACCAGCGTCTGTGCCGCTATTCACGCTGCCCACCAGGAAGGGATTCTGCACCGCGATCTCAAACCGGAAAACATCATGCTGGCACGCATGAAGGATGGCTCGGAAGTGGTCAAGGTCGTGGATTTTGGCGTCGCCGAGCTACGTGAGCAGGCCGCTACCTCGGCAATGACTAAGTTGACCGAGTATGGGCTGATGGTCGGAACGCCCCACTACATGTCTCCAGAACAATGCCGGAGCGAGCCACTTGATGCACGGTCAGATGTATATAGCTTGGGGATCATCCTCTATGAACTGCTCACTGGCACAGTACCGTTCAATGCCCGGACGGTCTCGGCCGTCATTATTCAGCAGGCGACCGAGGCACCGCGCCGTCCACGCGACCTGAACCCAGAGCTGAGCTGGGCGCTTGAGCATGTCGTGCTCCGGGCGCTGGAAAAAGACCCGGCACGGCGGCCGCAAACGGCTGCTGAACTGGCCCAAGACCTGCAGTTGTCCCTGACCAATGTGAGAGCCACGGGCTCCGTTGGTTTGACCGCGCCGCCGACCCGTGACACGACCGGTTCATTGCCGCCGGTGACCTTTGGGGGGACCTCTGAGCAACTTACCCCACGCTCTCTGGTGGTACGGCGCTCGGGGGCGCTCCGCTACGACAGCCTGACGGGGATTCGGAACCTGACCTTCCTCAAACAGGAAGTGGAAAATCTCGTGGCTGCTCGCCGGACGGCCGCACTTCTTCTGATCGGCGTGGATGGCATGAAGGCCGTCAACGAGCGCTTCGGCTATACCGTGGGTGACAACCTGTTACGGGAGCTGGCACACTGGTTGCGCGAACATGTAGGTGAACTGGGCATTGTGGCGCGGCTGGGTGGTGATGAGTTTGCCATTCTCCTGCCCGGCAAGACAGCTGCTGATGCCGTCGTATTTGCTGACCGAATGAGGCAACGTTTAGCCGAGCAACGGTTTCTGCGGAGTGAAGTTGTTGACGGCCTACCGGTACAGGTGACAATTGCCGTTGTGGCATCGCCTGATGACGCTGCCACCGGGGTTAGCCTGCTCGAAATAGGTGGACAGGCTCTGGCTGCAGCAAAGCGGCAGGCATCGGGAAAAGTTTACCGGCAGGGACTTGATGAATCCACCCTCCATAGCCAACCGAACTTCAATGCCTTCGTCGGCCGGGAGCAGGAGCTCCGCAGGCTGTGTGAAATGTTTGACCGGACGGTGGCCGGACGCGGCCAGCCCATGTTGGTGCTTGGCTCAACGGGAATCGGCAAAACCCGCCTGCTTCAGGAATTCCGCCGCCGACTGGCCGGCCAGGAAGTGACTTTCTTGACCATGCCCTTTTATGAAGCCGGGCAGGGCACCCCGTACAAGGTCTTTTACGACAGCTTGCGGGGAAGCTTGCAGTTGTTGCTCGAGACCCATGAGCCCCCTGCCGTACAGCAAATTCTTGGCCCGCTGACCGAGAGGGTCATCTTAGAGTTTGCGGACGAAGATGGCTTTCTGCACTTTTGCGATTCTGTCCAGTCTGAAAGCCAGCACGAGCGTTACCTGGCTTTTGACTATCTAGTGGCGTTGTACACGGCGCTAGCGCATCACCAGATGACGGTACTGTTTGTGGATGATGCACACTTTGCCGATGAGCTGAGCCTCGACCTGCTGGCGTACCTTGCACGTTCAACCCATGGGCAGCGGCTAATGCTGGTGCTTACAGCACGAACGGAATCTCTGACCGAACAACATCCCCTACGCAACTGGATGCGGGTGGTCAATCAATCGGTTGGGTTCCACTCCATAACGCTTGAACCGCTGTCTTTGGAGGAGTCAACGGCGCTGCTGCACGCGACTTTTCCCAATCTCAAAGTTGCCGGCAATACCATCGCCCGCTTGCACGCTGAAACCCGTGGTAATCCGTTCTTTCTAGCCGAAATTCTGCGTCACTTAGTGCAGACCCACCACCTTGTGCGCCAGGGGGATAGTTGGATTTTTCCGCCGCTGACAGATGTTTCTCTGCCACCGTCGGTCGTGGAAGTTGTTGAGGCATCCTTTGCGCGTCTTTCCCCGGCAGCTCTTGAGGTGCTGTCCCAGGCAGCAGTCATTGGTATGGACTTTACCTTTGACTTGCTCGTCGAGGTTACCGAGCGCCCGGAACGGGAGGTCCTTGCTGCTGTTGAAGAAGGCCTGGCGCAGGGCATCATTATGGAATTGACTGAAGCCGAAGAGGATAGTTATCGCTTCCGCCACGGAACAGTACAGAAGGTGCTCTACAACCGGCTCAATCGGCGGCGGCGACGAACGACACATGCAGCCGTTGGCTATGCGCTTGAGAAAACCGCGACGGTCAGCGGCCGCGGCGGACGACTCGCCGGAGAGTTGGCCTTTCACTTCTACCACGCGGCAGAGTACTTACCCACTTTGCGCTATGCCGCCATGGCCGGAAACCAAGCTTGGCGGAGTTGGGCAGTTGATGAAGCCCTCAAGTTTTATAGCTGGGCCGAGGAAGCCGAGCGCCGGCTGAACATTCTTGTAGATGTTATTTTTGATGAAAAGCAGGCGTCTTTTGAAAACGTACCCGTAGAACAACTGCGCCTGATTGCGGATTTTAACCTCAACTACGGGCAACTGCTGGTTCACATTGGCCGCCTAGATGAAGCCGAGAAAAAGCTTCAGCTTGCCCAAACCCTGGCGCGTCCTTCCCAAGACGAGCATCTGCGGGGAAAAACGCTGGCAGCACTTGGCGAACTGTGCGAAGCCCGAAGCGAGTATTCCTCGGCGCTGCTTTACTGTCATCAGTCGCTGGAAGTTTTGCGACGCAAGGGCGACAAACGCGCCGAAGCCCGAACCATGGCGATGATCGGCACGCTGTATGACCGGCTGGGACAGCTTACACGTGCTGCGACTGCGCTAGAGAACTCACTGGCACTGGCACGCGCCGTGCGGGACCGTCAGATTGAAGCCATTGCTTTGCGGGAAGGAGGCTTTGTTCGCGCCCGCCAAGGCTTGTATGCCACGGCGATGTCACTGGCAAAGGAAGGAATTGCAGTTGTCGAACGGCTGTCCGATCCGCTAGGTCTCTCCATTGCCACAAGCATTCTTGGGTTTGCCCTTCGCTCCCAGGGAGACTACGAAACAGCCATTGAACATTTTCAACGCGCGCGCCAGATGACCCAAGAGCTCAATCGCCCCCGCAGCGAGTGCATTGAACTAATCAATATCGCCGAATGTCACATTGGATTGGGAGCGCCCGCTCAGGCGCTTGAGAAAGCACAGGCGGCACGAGAAATCGCCCTCAAAATCGGCAGCCGCCAGCTTGAGGGATTGGCAACCCTGACCATTGGGCATGCCTATCGCCAGCAGGAAGAGCTCGGCGCTGCTGTGGTATGCTTTCAATCAGCTCTAAGAATGCTTTCAGCGATTAGCGACCGGGTGGCAGAATGCGACGCACTCTTGGCTTTAGCCGATTGGTACTGCCTGGACCAGCATCCAATCGAAGCCCTCGAACTGATGCACCAGGCGCTGACCGTGCTGCCGGATGAGACAGCCCGCCCGTGGCAGTGGCGGATTGCGGTGATGTTGGCCCGTTGCCATCGGCTGTTGCGGCAAATGGATGTTGCCCGCACCGATCTTCAGAAAGCACGTACCATCATCGAGACCCTGCGAAGCAATCTCGATCCCAGTGTAAGTCCCGACTGCTTTGCCCGCGTAACGCGCGCCTTTGAGGAGGAATGGGCGGAAGTGTATGGCCAGTAACGCCTTTTCTACCCATGGAGCGTGCTACTACAGAACCAGAAACTTTCCACTTCAGTTTAGCAGCCGTTAGGCAAGTCCTGCTAAATAGCAGACCCTGCCTCCGAAATACTTTGTTATCTTGCTTACTATCAATGGAATCTAGATGAGTCTAAGTTGCTCCAGTTTCTTTTCTGTTTTTTGAACAATTGACAATTCATAGTTAGAGATAAAAAGTTCTTTTCCTTTCTCTGCTTTACCTTGCTTGTAGTTATTCATTCCGTACTGCAATTCCCACTCATAGATGTTTGCAAAGTTAAAGTTTTTTCTGATTTCGGGTGAATCGTCATAAGTTATTAGCCAAGAATGATTACATTTTTTCATCTCATTGGCAAATTCACTATGGTCAAAGTTTAAGTGTAGGATACCGTTTTTACCATACAGTTTTGATTTTGTTGCCTTGAAATAAGGTGGGTCAAGAAAGATAAAAACTTCCTTTCCGCCATTGCGTAACAGTTCGCGGTAATCTAAACAGGTAATCCTGACCCCTTCCAGAATTTTCCCCAGTTTAGCAACGCGCCGGATAGAGGAATCTGTAAACCTTCCAAGAAAAGCCAAACGGGAGTACCCCCCAGCCTCAACGACGCCTGAAAAGGTTATCCGGTTCAAAACGAAGAAGCGAACCGCTCTTTGGAGTTCAGATAAGCTTTTGGTGTCTTTGTTTACCAATTCTTCAAAAAGTTCTTGTCCATTTTTTCTTTCTGATTTAACTTTGAAAATCTCACTTGCCAGTTTTTCAGAATCCTTTTGTGCGTATTTCCAGAAAAAGTAAAGTTCTGGATTAAGATCGTTGATCCAGATTTTTAGTTTTGGATAGACTTGGCGTAAATAAATGAAAAAAGAGCCACCACCAACAAAAGGCTCCCTATATTCTTCAAATTCTTTCGGCAATAGAAATTTCATTAGTTGAATTGCGCGTGATTTGCCACCAGGATATCGTAGAGGACTTTTAATCATGGCATGAAAAATAATTCTGAGTAGAAATTTTCGTTACTTACTGTATTCCAATCTGACATAAATAAAGCTTCCTGTAGATCAAAGTAGTGATCACACCTGCGGATCAAGAATTGCTGCAAAGCTTCTTCGCCATAGCACCTAGCGCTAACAAACAGGGGGAATTCAGGAGAGAAATTTAGAGCCTATCGGAAAGCCAGTGAGATGCTTTGGGAACCCCCTGTCTGTTCTCTCGGTTGTACTCTGTTTAGTCTCTAGGCTGTCCCCTGTGTTGTGATCAGCAATAGTTTGCCCATAACAGTGCGGCTTTCTAATCGCGCATGAGCCGCTGCAGCCGCAGCGAGCGGAAAAGTGCCAGCAATCGGCACCTGAAATACTCCTTGGGCAACATGCGCCAGAATGCCCTCTAGGTCAGTCCGCGCCTCCGGGTAGCGCCCGGCGGCCATGAGATTGCCCAACTGGAAGCCGTAGATATGGGCATTCTTGGGGTAGAAATCCCTTACGTTAATGAGCGACGGTTCAAGCGTCACATTGGCCAGCGCAGCTACCCGTCCAAAGGGGGCTAGCGCCTTGAGCCCATCGGCAAAGGTCTGCCCGCCGACCGTGTCGAGAAACGCCGTTACGCCTTTGTTTTCGGTAATGTCCCGGAGCGCTTCGAGAAGGTTGATTTCGGCATAGTTGACCGTGATGTTCGCGCCAAGCCGGGCAGCAAAGGCTAGTTTTTCGGCGCTACTTGCGGCTGCAATGACTGTCGCCCCGACATGACGCGCAATCTGGATGGCGGCTGTCCCGACACCACTGGCGGCCGCCGGGATAAGCAGTGTGTCGTCCGGGCGCAGTCGAATGAGACGATGCAGGCAATACCACGCTGTGAGCCAGTTGACAGGCAAAGCAGCAGCCGTCGTCGTGGTGACAGCTTCGGGAAGTAGAGCAACCTCATCCTCGTGCACAACGGCTTCCGTCACGTAAAGGCCCTTCCGGTTGCCAAAGATGACCACCCGGCTGCCAACCGGTAGCCGGGCAGCGCATGACTCGACCACCACGCCAGCCGCTTCGAGTCCCGGTCGCGCCGGCGGCTGCACACCGTGATAGGCTCCAGTGCGGAGTAGGATGTCAGCCCGATTGACGCCAATGGCTTCAATCGCCACACGGATCAGACCGGGTTCAAGCGCTGGGGTTTCTTCTGTGATGAGGTGGAGGACCTCGGGTCCGCCAAAAGCTTCAATAACAACAGCTTGCCGCGTAGGCATACAGGTTCGGAAACGTGCCTTTCGTCAGTGTGCTGTAAGTGGCAATGTTTGCGTTTTTTACAAAACCATGCCACGACCGTAAGGGACCTGGCTACCTGGTTGCGGCCTGAGCTCACCGGCTGAAAGTATTCAGCAGCGACCTTATATCTGTGGAGAAGGGCTTTTCCTGGCGCAGCAGAGGAACGTAGCTACCAGGGGTAAAGGATCGCTACAATGCCTTTCAATCAGCGTCTGCCCTAGCCTAGAACAATCGCGAATCTCGGTCAGCGGGGCACCCCCCCTGCTTACGCTAAGGCAATCCACCTGACTCGCCCGGTTCGATGCCTCTCTAGACGACCACTGCCATGACCCAACAGCCTACCGCAATGACAGAGCCGCTGACAGAAGGGATGCCAGAAATGCCGGCAACGTCGTTCCTTGAAGGAACTCCTGGCGCGGGGACGCCAGGGGCTTTCTCTACTTTGGATCCAGAGGTAATTGACGTGTGGCGACTCAACGGGGGCATCGAGTGGGCCGTACTGCTCGCCATGGCGTTTGTCATCATCACGGTGGGCAGTATTGTGCTGTCTTTGGGGCTGTGGTTTTGGGTGCTGCTGGCCGCTTGGGTGCTAGTGCTGATTGTGGCGATTGTTCAGACGATCTGGTATCCGCCGCTGGCATATCGCCACTACACCTATCGCATTGCTGACCAAGTTATCGAAGTCCGGCGTGGGGTATGGTTTCGGGAGAGCCGTCTGATACCGCTATCACGCCTCCAGCACATTGACCTGCGGCAGGGGCTTTTTGAGCGGTCGTACGGTCTGGCAACGCTTGTCTTCCACACCGCCGGTATGCACGAATCGAGCACGCCGCTGCCGGGGCTGGCTGCCGACAAAGCCGCTGCTCTGCGCGACCAGCTCATCGGACAGCTTCACCGCCGGCCGCTGCCTGTTTCCGTGACGCCACCTGATGCGCCGGGAACGGTCAACGGAGACGCCACGGCCAATGGAGACGCCACGGTATGAGCGCCGAAGCTGCCTACCGGCTGTCGCTGGCTGGGCGACTTCATCCCTGGACGCTCGTTTTCGGCCTCTTTGCCGTAGCGCGCCAGATGTTGATTCCGCTGCTCTACTGGGTCTTTTCTGGCTTCAGCGTTTTTGGCACGTTGCTGGTGCTGACGTTTGGCATCCCCAGCCTGCTGCTGGTCGTTGCCCGATACTGGACCTTCCGTTACCGGGTGGAGGCGGGCGAGTTGGTTGTCGAGCAGGGCATCCTGCGCCGTCAGGAACGACACATTCCCCTGACCAACATTCAGGAAATCCGCCTCGAACAAAATCTCATCCAGCGCCAGTTGGGGATTGCCCGGGCCGACATTGAAACCTCAACGGGCGGCGGGGTCGAAGCCTCCCTGTCCCTGCTTTCCGTTGATGACATCGTCCGTTTGCGCCAGTGCGTGTTCGAGCAGCGGGGCGAAGGCGCACCGCAAGCCGAAGCCAAGCCAGCCGAAGCGCTGGCCACTACAGAAGCACCACTGGTAAGCCTAGGGTGGCAGGAACTGCTCGTCGCCGGGCTGACCTCAAACGGCATTTTTACACTGTTTCTCATCCTTGGCGCACTGCTCCGGTTTGCCGAAGAATGGCTGCCGGAAGCCGGACGCCGGGCTGTACTCCACGGCATCGAGACGACAGTCCGCACGCTCGGCGGCCAGAGCACGGCAATGATGCTGGCGACATTGTTCCTGTCCATAACGTTTCTGGTGCTGCTGAGTGTGGTGGCTTCGGGCGTGATGGCGGTGGTGCGTTTTTACGACTTTCGGCTGATTGAGCAGGGGACGGCCCTGCGGCGTACCTATGGGCTGCTGACCCGTCACATCAGCAGTCTGTCGCCGGCGCGGATTCAGTTGCTGGCCATTGAGCAAACCCCGCTGCGGCGTCTATTTGGCTGGGCATCGCTGCGGGTGGATGTCGCTGGTGTGGCTTACGAGCGCCAGGAAGAGCAACAGGGGCGGGGGGTGCTGGTGCCGCTGATCCGCCCGGCGGCAGCCGAAGCCCTGCTGTCCCGGTTTATGCCTGGTTGCGTCATAACACCGGGTGCATGGCGAAAGGTGTCACCACTGGCGATTCGGCGCGGCATCATGCGGCGCTCGGTCTGGCTGGTGGTGCTAACGGTGGCAGCGCTGTGGTGGTGGTCATGGCCGTACGGGCTGTGGCCGCTGGTGGGCTTTCCGGTCATCGGATTGGTGAGCTGGCTGGACTATCGCGCTCGCGCTTACCTTCCCGGCCCGCGCTACTGGTTTGTACGGCAGGGGTGGGCCGGCCACGCGGTGTATGCCGTTCCGGTAAGCAACATCCAGGCGGTGGTCGTGGCGCAAACGCCTTTCGATCTGCGGTTGGGTCTGGCAACGCTCATTCTCGACACAGCAGGGCAGACACCGGTCATCATCCGGGACCTCCCGGTTGCCGAGGCCTACGCGCTGGGGCGGCAGGTGGCGCGGCAGGTTGAAGGCGCATCAGAGCGCAAGGCAGCAGGTTTCTGAAATCCTCCGTGACCGCCCAAAGTTTGCTTTCAGTGTACGCCGGTGAGCGCCGGGACGAAATTGTGCAGCCGCAGACGCGGATGCAGCGGCCCAAAGGTAATGATGTTGAGGCAACCGTGATCCTGTTCGAGTCGTACGAGATGCTCATCCGGCAGGCCGAGCGCCCAGCCCAGAATGATGCGGTTGACGCCGGAGTGCAGCGCCATCGCAATGGTCGCTCCGGCATGCGCGCTCACTAACCGCTCAACCGTCGGCAGAACCCGCTGCTTGACTTCCTGAAAACTCTCCCCGTTGGGAAACCGGCAGGTGGCCGGATTGGTGCGCCACGCGGCAACTGTTGCCGGGAAACGTTCCGGCAGCTCCTCCACCAGGCAACCTTCGAGGTCGCCAAAGTTGATTTCACGCAGGGCGTGCATGGCTATTGGGCGCACGTTCAGTCCTTCCGCCAGAATGTCCGCCGTCTGGCGCGAACGCCGGAGATCACTGGCGTATATTGCTGCCAGTTGCTCATTGCGTAGGTATGCACGCATGTACTCGCGTAGCCGCTCAATCTGTGCCCGGCCCGTATCCGAGAGCGGCAGGTCCGTCCAGCCATGGCAGCGGGGTGCCGGGCCGTCAACGGTCTCCCCATGCCGAATCAAAAGTAGTGTCGTTACCGGCGTTTCAAGTGACATCGGTCAGGTTGCTTGCAGGCTGCCCTCACGGAGCATCTCGACGTGCGGCAAGCCATCCTCATCGTAGGGTGCAGAAACCGTCCGGTAGCCAAAAGCCCGGTAAAAGCGTTCCAGATACTGCTGGGCCGAAATCCGGTTGCCCTGACCCGGATACAGCGCTTCATGCAGGGCTAGCGCCTGCTGCATAAGCGCCTTGCCAAACCCCTGGCCGCGTCCGGCTGCCGTTGTTATCACACGCCCGATGGATGGCTCGGCGTACTTGACCCCCGGCGCTACGAGCCGGCAATAGGCCACCAGCTCGCGTCCCATTGCCGTTTGTCGCCACCCCAGCACGTGGTGCGCCTGGCGGTCAACGCCGTCAATATCCTGATAGATACACTGTTGCTCGATGACAAACACCGCCAGCCGCGCCTGGAGCAAGGCGTACAGTTCATCCACTGTCAGTTCCGTAAAGTGTGCCGTGCGCCAAATCAGCGTTGGTGCAGAAGCCGATTCAACCGTCATAAATGGAAAACTAACTTGTCGGCGGACATGATGCCAGTGTAGTCTTGGTTAGTAAGTGAATACTAACTTTGTACGCAAACGCACCTTGCTTGCCATGACCAGTGCCCCACCGACAACCACAGGGCCAACGACAACTCCCCGCCGGATGTCCGGGGAAGACCGGCGGCGGCAAATTGTCCGCATCGCCATGCAACAGTTTTCCGAAAAGGGCTTCAACGGCGTCACAACCAAAGAAATTGCCGCGCGCGCTGGTGTGAGCGAAGCCATTATCTTTCGTCACTTTGCAACCAAGCAGGACCTGTACGCTGCCATTCTCGACCAGAAGATGAAGGAGGCCGATGCCCAAGGCTTTTGGGAGCGCATGCGCGAACTGGCTGCCCGGCGCGATGACCAAACCTTCTTTGAAACCATCATGCGACACGTCATCGAGCGCCACCGCGCTGATTATTCCTTCCAGCGGTTGCTGTTTTTTAGCGCCCTCGAAGGGCACGAGCTTTCCGATATGTTCTTTCGGCTCTATGTGCGCGACATTTTCGATTTCTTGGCCGATTACATCGAAACCCGCATTCGCGAAGGTGCGTTCAGGGAAATCAACCCCCACATAGCGGCACGTTCTCTCTTTGCCATGCCTTTTCTGCAAACGATGTTCGAGCAGCTTCACGGCGACCAGACCGTGACCGGATCGCCTGAAGCGCTCGCACGTGCCTACAGCAGCATTTTCTTCGAGGGTATCCGGCGACCAGCCGCCGGGGCCCGGGTTCATCCTGCCGGCGAAACCGTTGTACCGTCATGAAGAAGTTGTCCTGTTGGAATTGTCTTTGGCGGGCGGGACGCCCGCGCTCCCAGGGGGGCGGAAGCCTGCGTTCCCAAGCGGTGCTGGCGCTGCTGCTGGCCAGCCTGTTGAGCGGATGCTCACACAAGAAAGACACCGTCAGCGCCGCCGCTGACCATGCTGCGCCGCCGCCGGCACTCGAAGTCAAAACGACGACGGCTGTCGAACGGTTGATCAGAAAGTCCATCGAAACCGTCGGCTCACTTGTTCCTGATGAACAGGTGATCGTCGCCGGCCAGGTCGGTGGAGAGATCACGGAACTCACCGTAGATGTCGGCAGCCCAGTCAGGGCCGGACAGGTCATTGCCCGTATCTCCCCCAGGGAATACGAACTCAAGCTCCAGCAGGCTGAAGCTGCCCTGGCGCAGGCTCGCGCCCTGCTTGGCGAAGCTGGTCAGCGTGACCCTATAGACATTGAGGCCGTTCCCACCGTGCGCCAGGCCAAAGCCGCCCTTGATGACGCTCGCGCTCAGATGGAACGAACCCGGCGCCTTGTCGAATCGGGTGATGTACCGCGTCAGCGGTGGGATACCGTCGAGGCCAACTACCGCGCGGCTGAAGCCCGCTACCAAGCTGCCCGTGATGAGGCCATCATGCGCATCGGCATGGTCGAACAGCGTCAGGCCGAGGTTCGGTTTGCCCGGAAAAAGCTCGAAGACTCAACGGTTCGCGCGCCTATCAGTGGGTTTGTCAGCGTCCGCCACAAGTCACGTGGCGACTTCATCAACGAACAGGGCGGCAACCGCGACATTGTGACCATCGTTCGGCTCGATCCCATTCGGTTACAAGCGAATGTTGCCGAAGCCGGCGTGTCCTACGTCAAGCCCAATATGCCAGTGCGCTTTACGACCGATGCCTATCCGGGGCGTGATTTTATGGCGCGCGTGGCACGCATCAGCCCCGTCCTCAACCAGCAGTCGCGCCTGCTAATGGTTGAAGCCGTAGCCCCCAATCCGCAGGGGCTGCTCAAACCGGGCATGTTTGCACGGGTGCATGTGGACATCGCCAGTGATGTCCCAGCCGTGTTCATCCCATCCATGGCCGTGGTCAGTGTGGCCGGCGTCGAAAAGGTCTTTGTCGTCGTAGACGGCAAGGCCGTGGAACGCAAAGTGCGCCTGGGCAAGCGCGACGGCGAGTTTGTCGAAATTACCGAAGGCCTCAAACCGGGCGAAAAGGTTATCACTACGGCCCTTGATCGCCTTACCGATGGCACGCCAGTCACGGTTTCATGAGCCTTCCAGCGTGCGGAGCGCCCCTATGAACATCACAAACAGCGTCATCGTCATTACCGGCGCATCGAGCGGCATCGGCGCAGCCACAGCCCAACATCTTGCCGCACAGGGCGCCAAAGTCGTCCTGTTTGCCCGGCGTGAAGCCCGCCTCCGCGAACTGGCCAAAACCATCCAGGAGCATGGCGGACAAGCCCTTGTGGTTGTTGGCGACGTGACCCAAAGCCAAGACGTACGCCGCCTCATTCAGGAGACCATAGCGACGTTTGGGAAGCTGGAAGTGCTTGTCAACAACGCCGGCACCGGCGGCGGTTTCAACCTGTGCGACACCCCCGATGAACTGCTCCGGCAGGTACTTGAAGTCAACGTCCTGGGCTGCGCCCTGTGCGCCAAGTATGCCCTGCCGCACCTGCCGCCCGGCGGCGTCATCGTCAACATCGGTTCGGTAGCCGGGGAAGTCGCCACAGTGGGGATGTACACCGCATCGAAATTCGCCGTGCGCGGCTTCAACGACGCCCTCCGGCGAGAAGTCAGGGGACGTGGAGTCCATGTTGTGCTGGTCGCACCGGGATTTATTCGTACTGAGATGACGGCCGGCTTGCGGTATCCGATGCCAGGGCCGGAAATCGTTGCCTGCGCTATTGAAAAAGCCATCCGGTCGCCCCGGCGCAAAATCGTCGTGCCGTGGTGGTACCGCCCACTGATGTACCTCGGCAAGATTCCCCCAGTTGCCGATGCCATTTTTGGCCATCCGAAAACACAAGCGCGTTACCGCGACCGCGACAGCGTAAAAAAGTTGACAACCTAGTACTCCGTACAAGTAGCTGTTCCCGCATTCTACCGCTATGCAAAAACTTGCCGAACTGTGTATCAAGCGTCCTGTTTTTGCCACGATGCTCGTCATGGCGCTTATCGTCGTGGGGGCGTTTTCCTACTTCAAGCTGGGTGTTGATCTGTTTCCCAAGATTGACCTCCCGACGGTGACGATCACGACGCGCCTCGACGGAGCCTCGCCGGAAGAGGTCGAATCTCAGGTCACCAAGCGCATTGAAGAAGCCGTCAACACCATTGCCGGTGTGGATGAACTGCGTTCGGTTTCGGCCGAAGGCGTATCGCAGGTGTTTGTTGTCTTCGCGCTAGAGCGCGACATAGACGAAGCCGCCCAAGATGTTCGTGACCGGGTCAACCGCATCCTGGGCGAGCTGCCTTCTGACGTCAAAGTTCCTGTCATCGAAAAGCTTGACCCTGACACCCAACCGGTGCTGTCGCTGGCCATTTCGGGCAATCGTTCGGCGCGGGAAATCACCGAAATTGCCGACAAGCTGGTGAAGCAAAACCTCGAATCGCTCAACGGCGTGGGGCGGGTGTCCTTCATTGGCGACCGCAAACGAGAGATTCAGATTGTCCTCGATGCATCGAAGATTGCCGCCTACAACCTCAGCGTCGAAGCCATCAAGCAGGCACTGCGCGCGCAGAACGTCGAAATTCCCGGCGGGCGGCTGGAAGATGGTCGCCGGGAGCTATCACTGCGCACCCTTGGGCGTGTCACCAGCGTCGAGGACTTCAACCGCATTATCGTTGGTACTGCCAATGGACTGCCAATCTACGTCAAAGACATCGGCTATGTCGAAGATGGCGTAGAGGAACCGCGTTCGCTCGCCCGCCTTGATGGACAGCCGGCTGTGGTTTTGGAAATCCGCAAGCAGTCCGGGAGCAACACCCTTGAAGTTGTCCGGCGCGTCAAGGAACGGATGGCAGAAATCCTCCCCCAGCTTCCGCCTGACTTTCGGGTGCAATACCTCAAGGACCAGTCCACTTTCATTCAGGATTCCTTTGACGCCGTACAGGAGCACCTGCTGCTGGGGTCCATCATGGCGGCCCTTGTGATGTTGCTGTTTCTACGCAACTGGCGCTCGACGGTCATTTCCGCCATTGCGATTCCCGCGTCGGTCGTGGCGACCTATAGCTTGATGTACGCCATGGGCTTTACGCTCAACCGGATGACGATGCTGGCACTGGTGCTCAGCGTCGGGATTGTCATTGATGATGCCGTCGTGGTGCTCGAAAACATCTACCGCTTTATGGAAGAAAAGGGGATGTCGGCTTTCGAAGCGGCCAAGGAAGCCACGGCCGACATCGGCTTTGCCGTTCTGGCGACGACCCTTTCGCTGGTTGTCATCTTTGTCCCGGTGGCCTTTATGGGTGGCATTGTCGGGCGCTTTATGTCGTCGTTTGGCTTCACATGCGCCTTTGCCATTCTGGTTTCGATGTTCGTCAGCTTTACGTTGACGCCGATGCTGTGTTCACGCTTCCTGCGTCCACCCAAGGCCAATGGCCATAAGTCATCGCGCACCACAGGCTTTTATGGCTGGCTGGAACGAAGCTACACGTGGCTGTTGGAGTGGTCGCTACGGCGTCCGGTGGTCATTCTTGGCATTTCGTTGCTCACCGTGCTGTCAGTTGTTCCCATCTCTTCCGTGATTGGCAAGAACTTCATCCCCTTTGACGATGTTGGGATGTTTGAGGTCGCCGTCAAGTTACCCGAAGGGACTTCGCTCGAAGAAGCTGAGAAGCAAATGGCCAAGCTGGAAGCCATTGTCAAAACGACACCCCATGTGACGCATTGCCTGACGACGCTTGGCGGCGATGAACAACGGCGGGTCAATCGCGGCAACATTTTCGTCCAGCTAACCCCGCTGACAGAACGCAAGCTGACCCAAGGGGAACTGATGCAGATTGTCCGCGACAAGCTAGCCGACCAGCAGGGGAAGCACATCTCGGTGCAGTATGTACAGGCTATTACCGGCGGTGGAAACTCCGCCGCGCCGGTACAGTATGTCATCCGCGGTCCTGATATTGCCAAACTCACCGAAGCTTCCGCACGGCTGGTAGATTTTCTCAAAAGCATGCCGGGCGTGGTGGATGTGGATACAACGCTCGAGGTTGGGAAGCCCGAACTCCGGGCGGTTATTGACCGCGAAAAGGCTGCCAACCTAGGCGTCAACGTGGCAACGGTAGCTGCAAGTCTGCGTACCTTTGTCAACGGGGAAATCGTCGGCACCTACCGCGAAGGCGACAACCGTTATGACGTACGTTTTCGGTTGCGTCAGGAAGACCGCACTGGGCCGGAAGCGTTGTTGCGGTCGTACGTGCCCTCGACAAAGCTTGGGAATGTACCTTTGGCAAACATTGTTTCATTTTCCAGCGGGATAGGTCCGGCTCAGATAGACCGGTATAACCGGCAACGCCAGGTAACCATTTCTGCCAACTTACAGCCAGGCTATGCGCTGGATCGCGTGCTTCAGAGCTTGGATGAAAAGTCCAAGCAGCTTGGGCTAGGGCCGGAGTACCAGGCAGCTAAGCTAGGTCAGAGCAAGGAACTTGGGAAAGCCGCTGCCAACTTTTTGACGGCCTTCGTCCTATCGTTTGTCTTTATGTACATGATTTTGGCGGCCCAGTTTGAAAGCTTCCTCCACCCGGTGACGATTCTGTTGAGTTTGCCCATGGCAATTCCCTTTGCCTTGTTGTCATTGATTCCCTTTGGCGAAACACTCAACATCTTTTCGGCACTGGGGATTCTCATGCTGTTTGGTGTGGTCAAGAAAAACTCCATCCTACAGATTGATCACATCAACGTGCTGCGGGCGGCAGGGCAGGAGCGATATGCGGCAATTGTTGCCGGGTGCCGCGACCGACTGCGGCCGATCCTAATGACGACCTTTTCACTGGTGGCAGGACTTATTCCCATGGCCGTGGCACAAACGCCCGGCTCGGCAGCGCTTCGCTCCGTGGCCATCATCATCATTGGCGGGCAATCGCTGTGTTTGCTGCTGACACTGGTGGCCATACCTGTGCTGTATCAGCTTTTCGACAACTTGCTGGATGGTTCATGGTGGCGGGCACGGCTTGGGATGGTACGCAACATGTGGCAGCCAGCGCCTTCTGAAGAGGTGCCGGCTGATGTTTCAGCCGCGGCGCGTAAGCAGGTTCCATGATGTTGTTCCAAACATGGTCACGTCTTCTTCGCTTGCGTCAGACGGGGCTGTCGGCGCCGGTAGCAGAGCCGTTGGCTACCGTGCCTTCAGACCATACGCCCTGCGGTACTTTGTCGGCAGGTGCTAGTCTTAGCCCTTCTGCCACAGCCGCGTTGGCAAGCACCCACTCTGCCCTGGAACGGTTATCGCCCCACCTAGCGGCTGAGTTCAGCGCACGGTTCCCATCTTTGGTAGCCCAGCTTGGAGAGCCCGTAACGGTTGGTCTCTGCCGGTTGCTGGAACAGGCCGCAGCAACACGCCATACGGCACGTATGGTAGACATCGTCCGGGAGACCTGCCAGGTTGCGTTGCTGCTTGGCGAGGATGAACGGCGATGCCAAGAGCTGTTCAAGATCGCAACCCCACTGTATGCTAGCGCTCCCCTACTGGGAGTAGCCGCATTGCGCGTCGCCGCCCAGCATCCAGAGCTAACGCCGGCAGGCTTTCACGCCTGGCTGTCTACCGGCCTGGCTCGTCACGGGGCGGATACGTCACGTCTGTCTGCTTTTGTTCGCCTGGAAACAACCCAAGCTCGCGAAATGCTCGAATCCTGTCTGCCGGGGCTTCCCTTGGCAGAGGCTGCCCCAACGCTGCGGCACTATCTGCGGGCGCTGACCGGACATCATTTTCAGTTGACGGCAGCTACGCCTATTGCCGAGGCCATAGAAGTTGGCGGAAGGGTTACAGTAGATGGACGTGGCCCCTGTCTGGCGCTGCCCCGGCGAGTGGCCGTGTTTGACGAGCGAGATCGGAACTTTCTGCTCTACAAGCTTTTGGCAGCACAAGGAGCAGGGCGGCTGTTGTTTGGCAGTCATGTGGTAGACACGCCGGCGCTGCGGGCAGTATACGAAACAACGCGCGCTTTTTTTGCCGATTGGGGCGCTGGTGCCGGCGGTCTGTCACATGTGGATTTTGCTCTTATCCGCGAACGTGCCGTAGAGTATGTACTGCCACCGCGCCCGGAAACCATCACGGTCAGTGCCACTTTGGCGTTGTATCCTGATGCCGAAATGGCCGGCGCCCTGTTTGACGTTATTGAAATGGCCCGGGTGTTGCACAATATGCGGCAAGCTTACCGCGGGGTTGCACGCGATACCGAAACGCTGACCGAGCCATTGTTGGCCAGTCGGCGCTCTTTGGCCGGCGCACCACTTGGAGCTGCGGCAATCGAGCTGCTGTTCCGCCTGGCGCTGGTAGGAAAGGTCGGCCCGGCCGTACATGCAGAATATGCTGCCTTGACCCACACGCTGACCGAGGCACTGGCGCCGTGCCTTGCGGAAGGTGCGACCGTAGCCGATACCCTGCGGGTAACACTCGACCTTTACCGCCTGCTGCCACCGGCTGCGCAGCGTCGTTGGTCTCCAGAAACAAACAACGGGGTTGAAACCATCCACAAGGCAACCCCCGGTACACTCACCACAGCAGCGCCGGCTCTTTCGCCGATGGTCTTTGTCAGCGCGCCGGCGTTGGGGGAAGTCCGGTCAACGGCCACGTCGGAAAGCACTTCTTCAGAAGTCGGAAAACAGCCACCCAGAGTGCCAACACCGGCTGAAACAGAACCGAACCGTAACCCCCTGGTGATCTGGCATGCAACGGAGACGCGGTTGTACCCAGAATGGGATGTTCGGCTGGGGGACTACCGTCCAAACTGGTGTCGGGTGGCCACACTCCAGCTTACCCAAGAACCGTCACTCCCGCTGCCGTCATGTAACGAAACCGCCATACGTTGCCTGCAGCGGACATTTGAACGCTGGCGGCCAAGCGATCTCGCCTGGGTGCGCCCGACAACGGACGGGCAGGAAATTGTCCTCGAAGCCCTTGTCGAACGCCGGGTTGAGCGCCAAATCCAACCATGGGCTACGGATGCTGTTTATGCTGTCCGCCGACGGACAACCCGCTCGGTAGCGGCATTGCTGCTGCTGGATGTCTCCCGCTCAACGGGTGAACAGATAACTGGAGCAGAGGGAAAGGGTGTACCACGCCGGGTTCTCGATGGTGAAATTGAGAGCGTCCGGTACTTGGCGGCAGCGCTCGACCGGCTTGGGGATCGCTTTGCCGTCTATGCATTCAACAGCCAAGGGCGGCAGGCCGTGCGTTGTTTTCAGCTCAAAGCTTTTGCAGAGCCGATACACTGTCTACCTTCCCGGCTGGCAGCGCTTGCACCGACAGCGAACACGCGGTTGGGGGCAGCCATACGCCACGCCACCCAGTTGTTGTTGCGTGAGGCCGCACGGTCGCGCTTGCTGTTGGTAGTAACGGACGGCCTGCCACAGGATAGCGACTACGGCGACGTGACTTACGCCGTAGCTGATACGGCGCATGCGTTAGCCGAAGCCCAGGCTGTCGGCATCAAACCTCTGGGGGTTGCCCTAGAAGCTGGGCAGGATGAAGCGCTGCTAGATATGCTCTTCGGTCGCGGACGGTACGCCCGCATCCGTGAAGCTGCACGGCTGCCAGAAGCCTTGCCGCGTCTATACCGACGGTGGGCTAGATAAGCTCCCAAGGGCAATTGTTGCCGGGCGAAACGGTTGGGGTAAAAACGGTGCTTGACACTTCTGTGAAGCCGGCACATTATCGGCGGCTTGATGCTCTGGAGGTGTCCGTTGACGGTTGCCATCTACGTCGAACATCTCAGCAAGACCTTTAAACGCTACCAACCGCGCCGGTATCGAACGCTCAAAGAGTCGATTATCAATGGCGAGATGTTCGAGCGGCGACTGTCAGAACGGATAGAAGCCGTCAAGGATGTCTCATTTTCGGTCACTGCCGGCGAAACCTTTGGCATCATCGGACGCAACGGCGCCGGAAAAAGCACGCTGCTGAAGTTACTATGTGGCATCCTCAAGCCGACTGCGGGGCGCATTGCCGTTCGGGGGCGGGTAGCGGCTCTGCTCAGCCTTGGTGTCGGTTTTCACGAGCAGATGTCGGGACGTGAAAACGTCTTTCTCAACGGGCTGGTACTGGGGCTGTCGCCACGTGAAATCCGGGCGCGCTTTGATGACATCGTCACCTTTGCCGAACTGGAAGATTTCATTGATGCGCCAGTGTGGACGTACTCAACCGGCATGCGCATGCGGCTAGCCTTTTCGGTAGCCGTCAACGTCGATCCTGACGTCCTGATCATTGACGAAGTGCTGGCCGTAGGCGACCTTGCCTTTGCCGAAAAGTGCCTAGAGCGGATGCGAACGTTCCAGGAAAAGGGTAAAACCCTACTCCTTGTCACCCATGACATGGCCACGCTGACAACATGGTGCCAACGGGCGCTATGGCTCGATCATGGACAAGTACGGGCACTGGGAAATCCGCAGGAAGTAGCACAAAGCTACATCAGCGCCCTTTCTGAACCGATTGCACTTCCGGCCATCAATGCTGTGGCATGAAATCTCCGGTTGTTTTCTGCACGATTGCCGCGAAAAACTATTTTGCCTGCATTCGGACATTGGCCGATTCGATCCGGGCTCAGCATCCCCAGGTGGATGTCGCTGCGCTGGTGGTCGATCGTGACGAACTGCCACCGTTAGCATTGGACGGCGTGACGTTTCAGCTTCACAGTCCGCTGGAATTTTTGCCGGAAAACCGCTTTCGCCCGATGGCCTTCAAATACGATGTCACCGAGCTGTGCACGGCGGTCAAACCGTTTTACCTCAGCCATCTTTTCAGGCAAGGCTACCAGAAGGTGGTCTATCTTGACCCGGACATTCTCGTGCTGCGGCCGCTGGACATCGTGCTTGACGCACTTGACCGGGCCAACATCGTTCTGACGCCCCATCTGGTCGAGCCACTGCCGCTGGATGACAAAATTCCAACGGAGATCAACATCCTCCAGGCCGGCGCGTACAACCTAGGCTTCATCGGACTGGCAGCCGGAGCCGAAACCGAACGAATGCTAGCGTGGTGGAGCCGGCGGCTCGAAGAATTTTGTTTCAACGAAGTCAGCAAGGGGCTGTTTGTCGATCAGAAGTGGATTGATCTTGTGCCGGGGCTGTTTGACGGCGTTCACGTGCTACGCCATCCGGGTCTCAACGTGGCTTACTGGAACTTGCGCGAGCGGGAGATCACACAGCAGGATGGTCAGTTTTTTGCTAAGGGTGAGCCCATCCTGTTTTTTCACTTCAGCGGCTACGATACGGACCGCCCGACCATCATTTCCCGGCATCTGTCGCGCTACACCCTGGAAGAATACCCGGTAGTTGCGCCGCTTTTTGAGCACTACACGAAGTTACTGATGACCAACAATCACGCGCGCTACCGCCGGATTCCCTATGGTTTTGCGACGTTCGACAACGGCTTTCCTATCGAGCCGGCTATGCGTCGGCAGTACGCCGACGCTCTCCGGCAGGGGCGACAGTTTGGCGATCCCTTTGCGGTGGGCGGGCGGCGTTCCTTCTTTCAAGAAATCACTGGCGTCGAGCCGGCCGAGCTGCCGATGGGCGTCAACATTGCCGGTTACTTTCGGGCCGAACTGGGCATTGGCGAAGCAGCGCGGGGGTATGTCCATGTCATTCGGAAGTTGGGCTACGCCACAAGCCTGTATGACTTTTCCGATACAGCCCCAAGTCGGAAGCTCGATACCACATTTGGTGAGTTCTCACGTGACAATCCGTTTGGCATCAATCTTATATGCGTCAATGCCGATCAGGTCGAATTGTTTGCCAGCCTGGCAACAGAGGATTTCTTCCGGGATCGGTACAACGTCGGTCTGTGGGCATGGGAGCTGCCGGACTTTCCGGCCGAGTGGGTACCTAGTGCGCGCCGCTTTGACGAAATCTGGACCGCCAGCCACTTCATTCGCGCCAGCCTGGAAAAAAGCATCGAGACGCCGGTGTACACCATCCCTCACGTGGTCGAACCAGGGGCAGTGACGCCACGCAGCAAGTCCTATTTTGGGCTGCGTGAAGATGAGTTCTGCTTTCTGTACTCCTTTGATTTCAACAGCACGTTTGAGCGGAAAAATCCACTGGCAGCCGTTGCGGCCTTCAAGCGGGCCTTTCGCCCGGACGAGCCGGTGTGCCTCGTGCTCAAGTGCATCAACGAACATCTGGCGCCGGAGTCCTTTGCCCGGCTCACCGCGGCCGTCCAGGGGAGCAATATCCGCATCATGAACGGCTATCTCTCGCGGGAAGATAAGCATGCGCTGACCCAAGCCTGTGATGCCTACGTTTCGCTGCACCGTTCGGAAGGCTTTGGTCTGACGATTGCCGAAGCGATGTACTTTGGGAAGCCGGTCATTGCCACGGGCTGGTCGGGCAACATGGACTTTATGACGCCGGACAACAGCTTTCCGGTCGAGGTTACGCCGGTGGTTATTCGTGAAACCACACACGTCTATCGTGCTGGGAACATCTGGGCGGAGCCGAATGTCGAGCACGCGGCGCGGTTGATGCGGGAAGTCTATGACCATCCGGAGTTGGCACGCGCACGCGGCGAGCAGGCAGCACGCGATATGCGCGAACATTACTCCATTGCAGCCGTTGGACGCCTGGTGGAGGCTCGGCTGCGTGACATCGAGTGTTGCCGCCGGACAAAAGTCATTCAGCGTACCTTGGCTCTTCGTCAAGAGCCGTCGCCGGCTGCCCCGCCGGTTGTAACGGTGTCAAATCCACCAGCCGCTCTGCTCAATGGCCGTCCTTCCAGTCAGGGGTGGCAACTGGCGTTGCGCTCGCAGCTTGAACTGGCACGGCAAACATTACCTATGCCTGGTGAAGCCTACCTGGAAGACTCCAAAGTGGGTGCGTTGGGGCGATTCTCAAAGCGTTTGCTAGCGCGGCTATTCCGGTTCTACATCTTTCACCAGAACAAGCTCAATGCGCATCTTCAGGCGCGGGTAGCTGAGTTAGCAGAAGATGTCCACCGTTTGAACGAAGCCTTGGCGGAGTTGCGTGCCCACGCCCTCCACCCGGAAAAGCACTAAACTGCGCTGGATGGGAGTGCTGTGAAGTCACTGCTCGATTACTACCGTCGGCATCCACACCGGCTTCGACAAGCCGTGCAGACGGCGCACCGGCTCTGGCGGACCGAAGGCGTGTGGGGCGTTTGGCGACATATCCAAACACGCATCGCCGAAGAGAGCTACACTGCGCCGCCGCGCTGTCCGTATCGCATGTGGGTGGCGCGCTACGACCGCCTGACCGATGTTGACCGGCAGCGCATCCGGGAACGCCTTGAGCGGCTAACTTATCGCCCGCTGTTTTCGATTCTTATGCCGGTGTGTGATCCTGACCCGCGATGGTTGCAGGCGGCACTGGATTCCGTCACCCGTCAACTCTATCCCCACTGGCAGCTTTGCATTGCCGATGACGCTTCGACATGCTCTGAAGTACGCCGACGGTTGGCCGAGGTAGCCCGGGCGGATGACCGGGTACGCATCATCTATCGTCCGACGCGCGGTCATATTGCCGCTGCTTCAAACAGCGCCCTGGAACTCGCCACCGGAGATTTCATCACCTTTCTCGACCATGACGACGTATTGGCCGAGCATGCGCTCGCATGCCTAGCCGTTGCCCTCGATGAACAGCCTGAAACCGACGTGCTTTACACCGATGAGGATCAGCTCGATGCCCATGGGCAACGCTTTGCTCCGCACTTCAAACCCCAGTGGAGCCCGGAGTTATTGCGATCATGCCACTACCTTTCTCATCTGACGGTCTATCGGGCGACAAAGGTGCGAGAAGTCGGCGGCTTTCGACCGGGGCTGGACGGAGCGCAGGACTATGACCTGTGTTTGCGCATTACAGCGCAGACTGATCCGGCGCGGATTCGGCATCTGCCACACGTGCTGTACCACTGGCGAGTAACGGCCGACTCGACGGCTAGGCATCACCACGCTAAGCCTTACGCTGTTGCGGCCGGAAAGCAGGCCCTAGCCGAATATCTAGCACACGTTGCACCCGGGGCCGAAGTAACCCAAACCCCAACTGGACGTTATCGCGTACGTTATCCCCTGCCGACGCCGTTGCCGCGCGTCAGCATCCTGATGGGAACCCGTGACCAGGCGCGGTTGACCCGCATCGCCCTCGACGGGGTGCTGAACGCCACGGAGTATGCCAATCTCGAAGTCATCCTCGTGGACAACGGCAGCCGCGAAGCTGAAACGCTGGCGCTGTTTGATACGCTACGGCAGGACGCGCGGGTGCGCATTCTGCATTATGATGCACCGTTCAACTTTTCGGCTATCAACAACTTGGCTGCACGTCATGCCACCGGGGACATACTCGTGCTGCTCAACAACGACGTGCAGGTGATCCACGCGGACTGGCTGCGGGAGATGGTCTCGCATGTTGTGCGCCCGGAGGTTGGCATCGTTGGTGCAAGGCTGCTGTACCCGGATGACACAATTCAGCACATAGGGGTTGTGCTGGGGATTCGGGGCTTGCCCGGACACGTGCACCGGGGTGAACCACGGACAGCGCGCAGCATTCCTTCCAACGTCCAACTCTTGTGGAATGAAGTTGTCCGTGACGTTTCTGCCGTAACGGGGGCGTGTCTGGCCATTCGCCGGACAGTGTTTGAAGCCGTTGGGGGACTGGATGCCGAACACCTGCCGGTAGCCTTCAACGACGTGGATTTGTGCCTGCGGGTACGGGAACATGGCTATCGCGTTCTCGTAACACCTTACGCTGAGTTGTATCATCTGGAGTCAGCTTCGCGTGGTTCCGACCAGCGCCCGGAACGGCGCGCCGCCTTTCAACGGGAGTGCGAATACATGCTGGCGCGGTGGGGGGCGCTGCTGGCCGATGATCCGTACTACAACCCAAACCTGACCCTGGAACGTCTGGACGCTTCACCCGCCCGTCCACGCCGCCCCTATTTCTTTCGGGAGTCGTCCTAGCTGTGCCGCTCCGGGCTGTGGTGTTCGATTATGGCAAGGTACTTTGTCGGCCACAGCCACCGGCCGTTAGGGAAGCCTTGGTGGCGCGTCTGGGCGTATCACACGAAGCCTTTGAACGGGCCTATGCTCGGTTGCGGGGAGAGTATGATCGCGGCACGCTTGACGATGTGGCCTACTGGCAGGCCGTGGCGCAGGCTTGCGGACGGACGCTTACGGCAGAAACGGCGCTGTGGCTGGCCGATGTTGACGCGCGCGGCTGGTCACATCCCAACTTGCTGCTCGTGAACTGGGCAAAGCAGGTACGGCGGGCCGGTTTCCAAACGGCGATTCTCTCCAACATGCAGCGCAGTTTGCGGCAGCGGCTAGCAGAACTGTGTCCGTGGCTGCCGGAAGTAGATGCTGCGGTTTTTTCCAGTGACCTTGGCTTCGTCAAGCCGGAGCCGGAAATTTACCGCCGGGTCATAGAGTTGTTATCTATCGAACCGGGAGAGGCGCTGTTCATTGACGACGTGGAAGCCAATGTCACCGCCGCGCGGCAGGTGGGCATGTCCGCCCTGTGTTTTACCGATGTGCCGGCGCTCAGACGGGCACTGACCGCGTTTCCCGAACTCCCGCCACTCTCTGACGGTTCGCCAGCGTATGCCCCACAACCTGAGTCCGTGGAATGAGCCGGAGATGAATTCCTGCCGCTGCTGGCAGCAGCGTGCCGTGCTGGCTGCCCTGCTGGCTGTGTTGGCCGGGCTGACATGGCGTAAGTGGGGCGATCCAGTAGTGGATTTCGGCTGTGAGCTGTATGTGCCGTGGCAAATCACCCAGGGGAAGCACCTTTATCGGGATATGGTCTGGCTGAGCGGGCCGTTGGCACAGTACGGCAACGCGCTAGCCTTTGCCGTGTTTGGCGTTTCCCTGACGACGCTCATCTGGGTCAATCTGGCGCTGCTGGCTCTGTTGACGGAACTCATCCGGGGCTATTTCGCACGTTGTGTCTCACCCCTAGCTGGGTTGGTGGCTGGGTTGCTGTTTCTGAGCCTGTTTGCCTTCGGGCAGTATGGCCCGCTGGCCAACTACAACTACATTGCGCCGTACCGCCACGAGCCGATTCGCGGAGTCCTGTTGGCTATCGGCGCGTTGCATGCAGCGACACATGCCTGGTCCCTCCAGGCGGAAAACAGTCCACGCGCGGCCCGGCGGGTGGGGTGGTGGATGGCGTTGAGCGGGCTGCTTTTTGGCGGTGTCTGCCTGACGAAGCTCGAAATTGCCCTGGCGGCGGGATTGGCGTTGCTGGCCGGCTTTGTTGTCGGGATGGCGCGGCTTGACGTTCGCGGTCAGGCCCGGTGGAAGCTGCCGGGCTGGTTTTTGGGTGGCATGCTGGTATTGCCGGTGGGGTTTGTGGCCTACCTTGCGCTGCACATGCCGCTCACGCTGGCCCTACGCGGCGCACTGGGCAACCTAGCAACGGTTGTGGTGGCCAACCCGGCGCAGCAGGCATTTTACTGGCATGTGCTTGGTCTTGATGCCTGGGTGCAGCACGTCACCGACATCACAACCGGCTGTGGCATCGTCAGCCTGGCCGGGCTGGTGGTGCTGGGTGGAGAACGGTGGTTGCCGCACCGGTGGCAGCCGGCAGCAGCGCTAGTGGGTGCGTTGTTGAGCGGCTGGCTGGCCTACCGTTTCGTGCCGTGGGAGCGGTTCGCCAAGCCCTTTCCGGTGTTGCTGGCGCTGACGGCTGCGGGACTCGTCTCGGCTGTAAAGTGGGAAACTGACCGTGACCGTCTCTGCCGGCGCTGGCTGCCGCTGCTGATGTGGAATCTGCTGGCGCTGGTCATGATCGGGCGACTCGGACTAGCAGCGCGTCTGCACCACTATGGGTTTGTTCTTGCCTTTCCGGCCTTTCTGTTTCTGGCGACGATGGCGCTGTTCGTCCTGCCGGCCGTGTTGCGCGGACAGCCGTCCAGCACAGGCAGGCTCACGAGCGGTGTGGCAGCCGGTTTTTTGCTCGCCTGTGTGACGGCACACCTTCAGCTTGCCTTCGATCACTACGGGAAAAAAACGCAGCCGGTGGGTTTGGGCGGCGATCAGTTGCTGACCTACGGCCCACAGTGGGTACCTGTTGGGAAGGTTATAGCAGAAACCGTCACCGCACTGGATCGGTTACTGCCACCGGAGGCGAGCCTGTTGGTACTGCCAGAAGGAATTGCTCTCAACTACTGGCTGCGGCGCACCTGTCCGACATCCCTTTTGGCTTTTGACCCGTATTATCTGGCCGCCGGAGGGGGAGAAGCCGCTGTCGTGGCGGAACTCGAACGCCACCCGCCGGATGTTATTGCGTTGACCCGGCGCGACATGCGGGAGTATGGTGTCGGTTGGTTCGGTGAGGACCCAAACTACGGACGCCAGGTCATGGTTTGGGTGCTCCGGCGCTACGAAGTTGCGCAGGTGTTTGGTAAATGGGAAGATTTTGGCGTCG